>TARA_B110000483_G_scaffold226488_1_pt1 | contig 151768 bp, 140 predicted proteins | sample TARA_B110000483 | Tara Oceans TARA_B110000483 (sample SAMEA4398176) | marine metagenome | biome: Polar Biome; feature: [SRF] surface water layer (ENVO:00010504); material: water (ENVO:00002006), including particulate matter (ENVO:01000060) such as... | depth 5 m
GCTCTGATTGAGTAATTTTTTACTGCGATTAGATACTTAAAAACGCAGCGTGTATCGTAATTTGAAGGCGGCAGATGTATCTTCTACCACGAAGCTGTAGTCTTCATCTTGGTCCACTAAGCCCTGGTTATATACTACCCAAAGATCTTGGCCCGGCTCAATGTTCCAGCGAAAACGGTTATTAAAGCTCGCCTCTCTGCGCACATTGTCATATTCAATATTCGAGGTAAGTGAAACTTTGGAGTTAAAGGCAACCGTTACATCAAAATTCACTTCCCGAGTGAAAATGGTTTCGCCGGGTAATTCGTATTTTATAAGCTCATAGCCAAGATCTAATAGAATATGACGATTCGCTTGCCAGCTAATCTCTGGGTTAAATTCGGTGAAACTGCCAGTAAAGTAGTCGCCCTTAGAAAAACTTAATTCGGTCGACACCGCATAATAGCTTGGTGTTTGATACCTTAGTTCAAAGATAGAATCTTCGTATACGCCCGCTGGAATCGGGAGGCGCAAATCGCCCGTGGGATTTTCTCCAGCATCGACGGTTTGTTTTTTCTGATCAATAATGAAATGCACAGAATCGCCGCGTCGGAAATGTATATCGACCGGCATAAATGAGAAGTTTTCAGAGTCCAGATTGCCCGTATCCAGATCTTGCCAGCGACTGCTACTGAACTGAACCTGAATAAAATTGAATATAGAATCCTCGAAAAGCCAGCGGTGAACTAGCTGGCTCGAAAATAGTTCGGCATTTTTGCGCTGAGTAAATCCTAAGCCCGGGCTGTAGTTCTCTTCAACCGCAAAATACTGGGCACCACCGTACCAACCTTCTTGCGCGCCAATAGTAAAAGCTGCGCTGGAACTACTTTGTTTATCTTCAAAGTCGGGGTCCTCGGTTTGTTGGTATACCAGCACTGCATCAAAGCTTTTGCCGCTGTAAAAATCCGTATCGCGATAGTGGAAGTCAGCTCCATAAAGCGAATTGCTTTGGTTTTCAGCGGGATTGCCATCAGTGAAAATAAAGCCGATTTTCGATTCGCTCAGAATAGATTGGGATACACGAGCGACAATGGCATTGGTCGCTTTAATAGTTTCTGTGCCGCCGCCGCGAAGTTCAACTTCCGCTTCACCCTGGCGCATAACTAGCGCGCCAAATTCGGTATTTCCAGCTTGTCCGCTAAGCTTTAGGCCACCGACAATATCCACAGGTTGACCGTCGTCGCTCAAGCCGATGCGACGTGAATAAAAAGCCAATGCATTATTCCCAGATTGGCTGCCTGTAAATCGCAAGTCAGTCATGCCAAATTTAAAGGCATCAAAATCGTTAAGGAAGAATGCGCGTTTTTCCTGAAAAAACCTGCGGAATCGTGATAGATTTAACGAATTGCTATCAGCTTCTGTTCCAGAGAAATCGGTATTCACCGTTGCCGCCAAATTAATTTGCGGAGTGATTTTGTAAAAGATATCAACAGAGGGCTGAATCTCAGAGGTTGAATTGCCCGCTACATTGTCGTCAAAGGAGTTACCACTAAGCGCTGGTATAACGTCAAGGCCAATTCCCTGACTTGTCTCGGCAATGCCGGTCATCTTGCCCGCGCTGGTGGGGGTATATGAACCGTTAAAAGAGTACCAAGCCATAGACTCCTGGTTACGTTGAAGATTACGGGTAAAGTTTACGCCCCAGGTCTCGTTGGCGGGATCAAAGGATAGTGACTTAAAGGGAATTTCAAATTCGGCAGTCCAGCCGTCATCAATAATCTTTGCACCGGCATTCCATATACCTTCCCAATCAAAAGAGGCACGGGTTCCATTAATGTAGATAGCCTCTGAGCGCACACCGTTAGCATTAAGCTCAAAACGGTAACCACTTCTCTGGTTATTGAAAGGGTCAATCATCAAGCCGACCTTATCTTCATCGCGGGTAGTGGTGCCCTGCTGTAATACATTGTTGGTGATTTGATCTGGAGCGCTGTCGTGCGCGTAAAATCCAAAATAAAGCGCATCTTCGTCATACATCATCCACACTTCGGTATATTCGGAAGGTGTTCTGTATTCGATGGGTGACATCTGCAACCAGTCATCAATGCGCACAGCATTGGCCCATGCGGCATCGAATATATCACCGTCAATTTGTGGGGCTTGATCAGTTTTTGCCGCGGCAAATATTTTACCGGCTTGATCTGGGTTATTTTGAGAAACGGCAAAGCCGGCGGAGAAAATAAGCGAGACAAACGTAGCTAGTTTTACTAAATCCTTCACTGATCGAAGCATGGTGTTTCCGTAGGGTTTTGAATGAGCAGGATTTTACCAAGACCATCGGGCCGAATTGGCCCTAAAAGAGTAAAATTTTATTGCGATTTCTTATGTATTTTTGAGGCTAGAAACGCAGGGTATATCTGAGCTTGAAGGCCGCCGAAGTAGTCTCAACGGCGAAATTATAGTCTTCGTCCTGATCGACCAAACCTTGGTTGAATACCACCCATAAATCTTGACCGGGTTCGATATTCCACCGCAGGCGGTTATTAAAGGATGCCTGCCGTCTTATGTTGTCGTATTCAATTGTAGAAGTTAGAGATACCTTGGAGTTAAATGCGATATTGAGGTCAAATTCTACCTCTCGGGCAAAAACGGTTTCGCTGGGCATCTCGTATTTTGTAAGTTGATAACTGGTACTAAACAGAAAATGGCGATTTGCCTGCCAACTAATGGTGGGCCGAGTGGTAGTAAAGGTACCATCGTAATAGTCGCCAAACTCCATATTTATTTGGCCACTAAGATCTAAATAGCTTGGCGTGCTGTAGCGAAATTCATAGTTGGAATTGCTGTATTCGCCTAGAGGAACAGCTATGCCTAGGTCGCCTGTAGGCCTTTCCTCAGCTCTGGCAACTCGCGTCTTTTCCTCAAAACTAAAATTCAGGCTATCGCCCCTTCGGAGTTTAATGTTGAAGGGGGTCCAGGAAATTTGGTTATAATCCACGACGCCGGTATCTAAGTCGTTCCAGTTAGTGGTGCTTAGATTCGTGCTGATTTGCTCTATGAATGAGCCTTCAAATAGCCATTTATACGAAAGGCTACCGGAGATAAGTTCGGCGTTTGTCCGCTGGGTAAATCCTAGGCCGGGGCTATAGTTTTCTTCCACCGCAAAATATTGGGCGCCGCCATACCATCCCTCATTAGAGCCAACGGTAAATGCAGCACTATAACTGCGTTGGTTGTCACTAAAGTCGGGGTCTTGGGATTGTTGATATACCATAACGGCATTCAGGCTTTTGCCTGCATAGAACTCTGTATCCCGATAGTGAAAATCAACGCCATAGAGAGAGTTACTCTGATTTTCCGCTGGATTACCATCGGTGAAAATAAGACCAATTTTCGATTCACTAAAAACCGATCTTGATACTCTGGCGACGATAGCATTTGTCGGATCTATAATTTCCGTTACTCCACCCGAGGTAACGGTGGTTTCGTCCTGGCGCATAACCAGTGCGCCAAATTCGGTTTCGCCAGAACGGCCGCTCAGTTTTATGCCGCCGACAATGTCGACAGGTTGACCGTCTTCACTTAAGCCGATGCGGCGAGAATAGAAAGCCAAAGCGTTGTTGCCGGAAGAGCTGCCATTGTAACGAAGATCTGTAAGCCCGAATTTAAAGGTATCAAAGTCGTTCAGAAAGAACGCTCGTTTTTCCGCAAAAAACCGTCTAAATCGAGACGAGTTTAGTGTATTGGTATCCGCCTCGGTAGCCGAAAAATCAGTGTTTAGAGTGACAGCAAGATTAATTTGAGGAGTCACCTTATAAAATATATCTACAGAAGGCTGAACGTTCGAAATCAGAGTTCCTGCAACTTTATCTTCAAAGGAATTTCCACTTAGTGCAGGCACTACATCTAAACCCACACCCTGTGTTATTTGGCTAATGCCGGTCATTTTGCCGGAGTTGGTCGGATTGGCTGAGCCGTTCCGAGAATACCAAGCCATGTTTTCTTGGTTACGTTGCAAATTGCGAGAGAAGTTTACGCCCCAAGTATCGTTGTCGGGATCGAAAGACAGCGACTTAAACGGAATCTCAAATTCAGCAGACCAACCATCTTCTAGTTGCTTGGCAGCGCCATTCCATAGACCTTCCCAATTAAAAGAGCCGCGATTACCGTTGATGTATATGCCCTCTAATCGGACGCCATGGGGATTTAGCTGAAAGGTATATCCTCCACGCTGCATATTAAAAGGATCGATTATCACCCCAACTCTATCGTCAAAGCGGGTGGTGGTGCCCTGTTGCAGAACATTTGCGGTAATTTCATTTGGCTTGCTGTCGTGGGCGTAAAAACCAAAATAGAGCGCATTTTCGTCATACATAACATAGACCTCCGTGCGCTCGGAAGCCGTTCGATATTCTAATGGCTGAGATTGTAAAAAATCGTCGATATGCGCGGCCTGAGCCCAAGCAGAATCGGATAAATCGCCATCAATCTGTGGAGCCTGATCGATTCTCACAGCCTCAAAAGATTTTCCAGCTTGTTCAGGTGAATTTTGAGAATTAGCAAAGCTAGTGCACAGAATAAGCGAGAAAAACATAGTTAGATTTACTAACTTCTTCGCTGAGATGATCATGGAAATACCGATGGGGTGTTGAATGAGTGGCATTCTAACAAAGAGCCTGTTAACCAATACCCCGGCAAAGTTAAGAATTATTACGCAAAGGTTATGATGCTAGGGCTTTAGTTGGTTGTGAAGGCATTTCGAATCGCCGTTATCAAGAGAAACGAACCTATCTGCGTCTCTCCAATAATCTAGACAAGGATGTAGAATAGCGGGCATAACTTTTCTTCGATCACTTGTAAATTATTTTATGCGTCTAATACCTAGTCTGATTGCCTATATTCTTGTTCTTTCAGGCTGCACGACCGGGCCTGATGAATACCTGTTTCAAGGTGGCACCATGGGTACTTCTTGGTCCGTAAAAATAGTGACGAATGTGACTCTTGATCAAACGGAAACCAGTGATGCAATTCAGGAGGTTTTGGATCTAGTAAGTTCAAAAATGTCCAACTGGGATATCGCTTCAGAAATATCTCAGTTTAATGCAGCCTCAGCAGGTTGTTATCCGATATCTCCGGAAACCGCGACGGTGGTGAATGTGTCTCAAGAGCTGTCCAGACTTAGCGAAGGCGTTTTTGATGCAACAGTAGGACCTCTAATAGAGCTCTGGGGCTTCGGCACAAATTATGGCGCAGACCAAATGCCTGAATCTCTGGAGATTGAAGCGCTAATACCTGAGATCGGCTATCAAAAGCTTGATTTGAATAGTCTAGATCTCTGTAAGGAAATCGATAAGTTATTTGTAAACCTTTCCGCGACAGCAAAAGGCTACGGCGTAGACCTAGTAGCGGAATACCTTGAATCAGCCAAGCTTGATCGTTATTTGGTTGAGATTGGCGGTGAAGTTCGGGTCTCTGGACTAAATGCGGAGGATCAGAAATGGCGTATTGGTATTGAAATGCCTTTGGACGGTCTTCAGCTTCCTTCAACTGACGCAATTCAGGGCCTGGTGGAGATGGACCGAGGTGCATTGGCGACTTCTGGCGACTATAGAAATTATTTTTTGCATGAGGATCGGCGCTATTCTCATGTGATTGACCCAAGAACCGGCTATCCCATCTTGCAGGAGCTCGCATCGGTCACCGTGATTCATGATTCGACACTCTGGGCCGATGGTTGGGCTACTACTTTATTAGCTCTGGGACCGGAGAAAGGCCTGCAACTTGCCGAGCAGCAAAATCTAGCCGCATATTTAGTTTTGAGAACCGATACAGGCTTCGAAGTCTTAACTAGCTCCTCATGGTAAAATACTGACTTCCTCAACGTTAGCGCTTAATAAAAAATTAACAGTTGATCAAAATGCCTAAGGCTTTGGTTCAGTATCATTCTCCCCCGGTATTGATGACAACAATTTCCACAGTGATGGGTGCGGTGCCTTTGATAATGGCGGTAGGGCCAGGTTCGGAAAGCCGTGTCGTATTGGGTGTGGTGATTTTCTCCGGTGTAAGCGTTGCAGCGGTATCCACCCTCTTTTTGGTACCAATGGTCTACCACCTGATAGCAAAAAAGACCGGGTCGCCAGATGCGGTTGCTCATAAGTTGAAAGAGATGCAGGCGGCGCTTTAATCCGCATCGGCTTTCAATATACAGCGGCGCGCTACTTAGATTGCTCAACCCGCATATCTGAATAGATGCGATTAATGCGATGGGCTAACTCAGAATCGAGCTTGGTTAGCCCGCCTTCGGAGTATGTCGACAAGCGGATCTGCACCTTGTTGTAGCTGTTGCCCCAATCCGGGTGATGATCCATATCCTCGGCTTGTTCCGCCACTCTCGCCATAAAGGCGAAAGCCGATCTAAAATCTACGAAATCAAAGTCGCGGCCAATCTCTTTGTTGTTTGCCGCTAAGCGCCATCCCGTTGGTATTGTGTTCATTTCTTTTAACCTATTCTTGGGGGGAGTCAGACAAGGCTGATTAACTGAAAGATTATCAGGCCAATCAGCAGAAGTAGGGCTGCAACTCGAGGTATATTAATAAATGCAAAAAGGTATCCCAGAGAACCGTTAGCCAGTGTAGCCGCAGAGACAATACCGGTAAAGACCACCAAATAGCCGACAACCTTAGTTAACAATATATGATTGGAACCCGCTTCAACGTAATAGGCTTCTCCTGAGCTTCGCGGAAACAGAACTACCAGTTGGTAGTAACTAAGGGCAGTAATTCAGGCGACAATGGCTGCCAGCAAGAAGGCTAGAGACGCGAACGTGCCGGCATTTCCTGCCACCTTCCCTATCAGCACATAAATTCCTGCGCCAAAAATGGTCCCCAATCCGCAGCAGGTAAGAAGCGGTAAACCTATGCGGCGAGCGAGAGGCCGTGCTGTGATAAAATCAGACATTAGACGATGTCGAGCTAAATAGCAGCCCCGATTAGCGAGCCCACACCCGCGGTAATTGCCATCGCCAGCGCGCCCCAAAAAGTTACGCGAAGTGCGCCAATTTGTTTAGATGCTCCGCCAGCTCCCGCCGCAAATACACCTAAGCAGGCCAGAAATATAAGTGAGAAACCCGCTACTAGCGGAATTAGCTGCTGTTGAGGTGCCAGGTAGGCCGTTAGCAAAGGCAGCGCAGCACCCAGACTGAAGGTAAATGCAGAATAGGATGCAGCTTGAAAAGGTTGTGCTCTACTGGTATCCAAAATACCCAATTCATCCCGAGCGTGTGCGCCCAGCGCATCATGTTCAGTGAGGCTAACCGCGACTTGATGTGCAAGATCTCGGTTTAAGCCACGGTCACGGTAAATAGTAGCCAGCTCTTCAAGTTCAAATTCCGGGTAATCCTTAAGGTGCTGCTTTTCAAGTTCGAGGTCTGCATTTTCCGTATCGGCCTGAGAACTAACAGATACATATTCGCCAGCGGCCATAGACATAGCGCCCGCCACCAAACCGGCCATGCCCGCCAATAAAATATCTCCGGTTGCAGTCTGTGCCGCTGCCACACCAATAATCAGACTGGCGGTGGAAACTATGCCATCGTTGGCACCCAGTACAGCGGCTCTAAGCCAGCCAATACGATGGGATTTATGGGTCTCGTTATGAATCATATTTTTTCAAAATTACCTATATTGTAATTACATACCAATTCTAAACCAGATTAGTTATTTAATATTGCTAGCTAGCCCATCACTATCGATTTAGTCAAAGAAGAAAGATCTGAGCTAAGACAGAAAAGGTTAGAGGTTCTCGGTCGCTACTCGCCCGATACCTAGCGAATAATTATGCCCCATCTCCACTCGGATATTTGGCGGCAGGAATCGCTCAATGCCTTACTTGGACTGCGAGCGGTCAAAACCCCGGTGGCCGTCGATACTACTTTGCATCGAATCTAATTTCGTCATCACTGGGGCGAATGATAAATAACATGTAATTAAGTCACTATTGGAGGACGAATCAAGGGTGAATTGCTTCTGGCTGCAAGCGTCACACACGTACCCTCTATATTTATTTCAGAACAGCCCGGCAAACATCATGGGTGCCGAACGGGAGCTATCGCCGGACTCAAGCGAATTGGCGATGCCTGCCGAGAATTGAAAGTAGACACTATCGTGATCGCAGATAAGCACTGATTGTTAAACGTCGGTTATCACATCAATGCAAATGACCGAATGGAAGGGATATTCACCATGACGAAATCCCCGTATTTTTTTGAATAATATGGGATTTAGTCATTGCGGTAATTCTGAGTTCGGTCAATCGTTAGCCAAGATTACTAGCGACAAGAGTACCGATACCCTGTGTCACTGCGATGTTCCTACCCTGCCGTTGCAATACGGAACACTTTTTTCCTTGCGATACATACGAATCGGACGCGAAATCAAAGTCGTGTCGATTGCGAGTTGGATGGTTGACGCTGACTTAGATGAGTCTCGCATAATGCGTGAGGCTGTGTTGGAAGCGGCAAAACAGTCAGATCGCCGCTTCGCGTTTCTTGCCTCTGGTTCTTTGTCGCACAAAATTCTCCCCAAAGAGGTCGTCAACGACTATCTGTCCAAGATTAGCGATCTCTTTAAAGGAAGTGTTGACCAGATGGTCCTTGGGATTTGGCAAAATGGTCAAACTCAGAAGTTTCTGGATTCACTTCCGGAATACGCTCGCGATTGCAACGGTGAAGGCGGCATGCACGATACCGTGATGCTTTTTGGAGCGCTCGGATGGGCGGATTAAAAAGGAAAAGCTGAAGTCATCACCGATTACTTTCCAAGCTCTGGAACCGGTCAGTGCAATGTGCTTTTCCCGATTCAATAGAGCACCACCTGCTGCCTAAGGTGAGTTTTCCCTAACGATATCCAACAAAATTCTTGCCGGTATTCTAGAATAGGTCGAATCCCCCAAATTATAGAAAGGTCGTTGCATGCCCTACACACTAGAAATTGTTGAAGAGCTAAATATTCTCGCTCGCTACAATCTTGATTCCACTCAAGAGGGATTAAAAATTCATTCCTCCGCAGAAGCCCCGGTAATTGCCGCAACCCATCGACTATTTGATAAAGGATTGATTAATCAATCCGATGGCGGCTATCTAACTAGTCTAGGACTAAGCGCCGCAGAGCATGGGCAAAAACTTCTGCAAATTCTTGGCTGACTTCAAACTAGAGCAATCTCTCTGCCAGTGTTCGAACCCACTCTTCAACGCAAAATAATTCACATTGATATGGATGCTTTCTACGCATCCGTAGAACAGCGCGACTTTCCAGAACTGCGAGGCAAGCCGGTAATTGTCGGGGGTCAGCCCAATAGCAGGGGCGTAGTGGCAGCCTGCAGTTATGAGGCCAGAGCTTTTGGCATTCATTCCGCCATGCCTTCCTCCAGGGTGTGTAGGCTGTGCCCCGACGCCATCTTTGTTAAGGCTCGGTTTGATGTATATCGCGAGGCTTCACAGCAGTTAAACGCAATATTCAAAGAATATACCCACCTTATCGAGCCGCTTTCTCTTGATGAAGCGTTTCTAGATGTTACCAAGTGCGAGCAATGCCAAGGCTCTGCCACCCTTATCGCGCAGGAGATAAGGCAGAAAGTGCATGAACGTATAAACCTCGTTGCCTCTGCAGGGGTTTCCTATAACAAGTTTCTGGCCAAAATTGCGTCAGATATGGATAAACCCGATGGGCTCTATGTAATTCGTCCTGAGCAGGCAGAGAGCTTTATCACCAGCCTGCCGATCCGTAAATTCAACGGTGTCGGCAAGGTTACCGAACAAAAAATGCACAGGTTGGGTATTAAAACCGGCGCCGATTTGCGCGAATGGACCCAAGCCGATTTGGATCAGAGCTTCGGAAAATCTGGTGGTTACTACTACCGCATTGCTAGGGGAATTGATGAACGCCCGGTTCGGTCTAACAGGACTCGTAAATCTATAGGCAAAGAAAATACCTTTGCCACAGATTTGACTGATCTAAATGAGATTCAAGAAAAGCTAAGCGGGATCGCCGACAAAATTACAGAGCTTCTTCAAAAACGCGAAATTCAAGCAAAAACGCTGACTCTCAAGGTTAAGTACAACGACTTTACCCAAATTACCCGAGCTCACTCCTGCAAAGGCTATATCCAAAGTGCTGACGAGATGGTGGAAATGGTTCTGCAGCTTATCGAGAAAACCGAGCTTGGACAGCGACCCTGTCGATTGCTAGGGTTAAGTGTTTCGAATCTAAAAAAACCGGGCGAAATCACAGACGAGGTTCAGGAGAAAGGCCAAACTTCCGATTTTTGGGAGAACAGTCCTGATAAATAGCGTCCGCACCAAAAAGCGTCGCGCATAAAAAAGGGCAAAGATTATCTTTGCCCTTTTCAGTGTTGCTTATGTGAAAGGAATTATTCAGTTCGAACAAAACGCTCCAGCCAGGCTGCTTCTTTAGCGCTGACGTACTTCTCCATTTCACGGACAAAATCGGCCTGTATATCTTCATATGGACGATACTCTCTAACCTCACGAGCAATATGCTCTGGAGTCAAAGTTGTAGGAATCATCATATAGTCTTCAGTCTCGCCGCGATTTATGTTCACTGTTACAAACACTGCGCTGTAAATGTCGAACATATCTACGTAATCAGCACCTTCACCAATAGCTGAATGCAATTCAGTAGGTGTGGCAAAAGGTCGGCCATCGAGAATTGCCTGTACTTGGACGGCTGATAGTCCGTCAACACCAGAAAGCTGCGCTTCGGTCGCCATATTCGGATTAAGTAATGGATTCATATTAAAGTCAGTAGCTTCAGATAGTGCCATTCTCGCCGCTCGTGCTTCTGCGCGAGACGGTTCCTGAGCGAACGCCTCGCCTGCAGCAAAAAACAAAACTGTAGCTGCTAGAGTAGTGGTAAAAATAGATTTAATTAACATTGTGGTAACTTCCCAAAATTTGTTGCTGGATACTCTAAAGTATTAGCTGGCCTAGGTTTCCTTAGGATGGTCGGGCAAGATAACACTAGAGATTTAAAAAGATGGCTTGTGAAACAAATCGTAACAATCTACACAAATATTGGATTTGGGCTTTTTTGACCCTTCCCGGAATCTATATTTTATTTCGTTATCTGACGGATGCTATAAGCTACGGTCAAGTTATCCATGAAACCGGGGATTGGAGCGTTGGCATCCTTTTTCTGGCACTTGCGGTAACACCCATCCGTCGTGTCTTTTCAAAAGCTAAATGGCCCAGATGGCTGATGTTCCACCGCCGTGCAATTGGCGTTGCCAGCTTTGGTTACGCGGCCTTCCATACCATTACCTATCTAGAGCGAAAGTGGGGCTATGGATACATATTGGAAGAAGCACAAGACCCCGTGTTGTTAACCGGCTGGGTTGCCCTTGTTATCTTTCTGATTCTTGCCTTCACCAGCAACAATCAGTCAGTTAGAGCGCTGCGTAAAAATTGGCGGAATCTGCACCGCACGATTTATATAGCTACCGGGCTTATATTTGCCCACTGGGTATTGACCTCTATTGAGCCCCGAACTGCTTATATAACTTTGGGGGCTTTGTGTTTGGTGGAATGTCTCAGGTTTATTCGTGCCAAGGCCGGATGATCTGAAAGAGGCAGCTAGCGCCCGGTGTCCTAAAGTTCTAATATGCCCGCCTCGATAACGGCCAACCACTGGAGGTTCGCCATAAAAGGAGATAAGGCTCAGAAGGAAACTTCGAAAGCCAAAACCAAAAATCCAGTAGCGAAACACGCTCGCAGTTTTAATAAGGCTCAGGTCCACACCGACCGCAAAAAGCAGCTAAGCGCGGGCATATTAAACACTAATTAAATCCCAGTGCTCAAAGTGATATTAAAGTGACCAAATAGGTTATTTTAATATCGCTTTGAGTGCATCGCACATGGAAGCAATGTGAATTTAGTAGCATATGAAATTCTACAACATACCTACGGTTACGAATCCTATAGGGGCGAGCAAGAGCAAATAATCGATGCCGCTATCGCCGGTAGCGATTCTTTGGTGCTTATGCCCACCGGCGGAGGTAAATCGCTCTGCTATCAAATACCCGCCATGGTTCGGCCCGGAATAGGGCTGGTGGTTTCTCCTCTTATTGCGCTAATGCAAGATCAGGTCTCGGCTTTGCAACAGCTTGGTATTCGCGCTGCTTTTCTTAATTCCACCCTCTCTGCACAGGAAAGCCGCAATGTTGCTGCGGCTATGCATCAGGGCGAGATGGATATGCTCTATATAGCCCCTGAACGGCTTTTGCAGTCCGGAACCCTGGAATGGTTGCAGCAGTTCCAGATATCGCTAATTGCCATTGACGAGGCCCACTGCGTCTCTCAATGGGGCCACGATTTCCGCAAAGACTATTTGCTGCTGAATCAACTAAAAGATGCATTCCCCGACGTTCCGCGCATGGCCCTTACGGCCACAGCGACTGCCCGCACCAAAACTGAGATAGTTCGTAACTTGCAGCTCACAGAGCCGCAGATTTTTGTGAGTGGTTTTGATAGGCCCAATATTCACTACAGCGTTGCACCCAAAGACGATGCCAAAAAACAGTTAATTCGATTTTTGCTGCCACACAAAGAAAACAGCGGCATTGTGTATTGCCTGTCGCGCAAGAAAGTGGAATCTACTGCCGAATGGCTCTGTACTTCTGGATTGGAAGCCATGCCCTATCACGCGGGCATGCCTGCCAGTGATCGGGCCGCAAACCAAGCGCGGTTTTTACGCGAAGACTCTGTGATTATGGTGGCAACTATCGCCTTTGGTATGGGTATAGATAAACCTGATGTGCGCTTTGTTGCCCATATGGATTTGCCCAGCAGTATGGAGGCCTATTATCAGGAAACCGGCCGTGCCGGTCGCGATGGTGAACCGGCGCAGGCTTGGATGGTGTATGGCCTAAATGACATAGTGCAGCGCAGCCAGTTTTTGGAAAAGTCCGATGCCGGTGATCTGCACAAGCGCAATGAACGGGCCAAGTTAGATTCTCTATTGGGCTGGTGCGAAGTCACCAGTTGCCGGCGCCAAGCACTGCTGCAATATTTTGGCGATGTCATGCCTGAACCCTGCGGCAACTGCGATACCTGCCAAACCAAACCGGTTACCTGGGATGCCACTGAAGCGGCGCAAAAGCTGCTTTCCTGTGTATACCGCTCTGGCCAGCGCTTTGGTGCGGGCTATGTGATCGATCTATTGCGCGGCAAAGATAGCGAAAAAATTAAGAACAATGGCCACTATGCCTTAAGTACTTTTGGTATTGGCAAAGACCTTTCTTTGGCTCAATGGCGGTCTGTGATTCGTCAGCTAATTGTGTGTGGACTTCTGATTTCCGATGCCGAGCGCTACGGCGCATTGCGATTAACGGAGAAATCCCGCCAAGTACTGAAAGGGCAGGTGCAGCTTCTACTGAGGGAAGATACCAAAGAGCCGCGCTTAACCAAAGCCAAAACCAAATTCACCAAGGGCGTTTCTGATTCGGATCACGTGCTCTGGGATGAACTAAGAGCCTGCCGTAAAGCCTTAGCAGACGAACACAATATTGCGCCCTATATGGTATTTCACGACGCAACACTTATGGAGATGATGGAGTTGAGACCGAATAACGAAGCGGCGCTGTTGAATATTAGTGGCGTAGGCGAAGCCAAGCTGGAAAGATTTGGCGAAGTATTTATGAAAGTGATCCAAGAGCACGCCTAGAAGGGGACTTCCTACACTTTTTATACTATCCCCACCTGTTTCAAGGCCGCCAGCCCAAAGCTCACGGTAATCAAAGATGCCAAGGTACTGATCACCACAATATTGGCAGCTAGCTTGCCGTTACCACCCATGCCCTGAACCATAATATAGCTGGCTGCCGCAGTGGGTGCGCTTACCATTAAAAAAAGAACTCCCAAATCTATTACCTCGAAGCCTAGTAAGTAAGCCGGGTAAACCATCGCGATGGGCACAATTATTAATTTGGCCACTACGGCAATGGTAGAAACTGAGGTAGAGTTTTTTAGCTCGCCGAGCGACATGGCTCCGCCAATGCAGATCAAAGCCAGGGGTAAAGTCATGCGGGCAACATAATCGCCGGCAGTAGTGAGCACTCTAGGTACGGGCACCGCGAGCAAGTTAAAGGTAATGCCGATTACTAACGCAATAATCAGAGGATTTTTGGCGATGTTGAGCAGGATTTTTGAAAACTTCACTTTAGTATTGCTTAGCGTTGTCGTCAGCGTATATACGGAAAGCAAGTTGTAGAGAATGGTGATTACTGACATCAGGACAGATGCTTTGGCCAATCCAATATTTCCGTAGGCATTAAAACAAAAGGCCAATCCGACGATTGCGAGATTGGCACGAAAGGCACCCTGGATAAATACGCCCCGGTCTCTGCGTTCCTTAACAATTAGGGGCGTTATCAGAGAGAATAGGATGAATAGCACTAGGGTTCCTATAAAACAGTAGAGCAGGTAGGAAGCGTTTAAGACAGATCGAAGATCGGTATTTATCATGGTCATAAACAGCATGGTTGGCATCGCCACCATAAATACTAACTTAGAGGCAGCTAAGCTAAATTCCTCATCAATTATCTTTATTTTCTTCAGAAAAATACCAAGAAAAACCAACACAAAAATTGGGCCAGTCACGCCAAAGGCAAAACCTAACAATGTAATAAATTCACTGAGCATAATTATCTAAGTTCTAAGGATCTGGTAAGGATGCGGCCATAAATTTTGTGCCGCACGGTTCTCGACCAAGTCGTCAAATTCACTAACCATTAGTACGCGCGCAATCAAAGCAGTAAAGGCAATAGGCAGAAAGCTCTTGGCAATAAGCGACAAGATAATTTTATCGCGAAGGGAAACCATGATTCTGAGTATAAACTAGGCTAATAAGTTAGGCCTAGATATCAAATTCCTCCAACATTTTGTTGTGCAGCAACGTATTATGCCGCCCCTTAGCAATTAGCCGACCTTATTAGCAGTTTACAAAGTGATAACCCTAACTAATATTACCCTTCAAAGAGGCCGCGAAAACTTACTTGTCGACACGTCTCTTGTGATTCTTGAGCGGCGTCGACTGGCGCTTATTGGCCGCAACGGTTGCGGTAAGTCGAGCCTATTCGCTTTATTGATGGGGCGCATTACCTCTGAGGCCGGTGATGTGGGTATTCCACCCGATAGTCGAATATCTCATATGGCGCAGGAAGTTGGCCATAGTAATAGGACCGCACTGGACCATGTTTTGGACGGCCACAAGGTTTTGAGGCGCCTGCAATCGGAAATCGCTGCGGCTGAAGCAGCTGACGACAATCACGCCCTAAGTCATCTATATGAAGCACTCGACACTGCCGGTGGTTATTCCGCCGAATACCAGGCCGCTGAGCTCTTACATGGGCTTGGGTTTACCAATGACGAGATTTCCAAGCCGGTAAGTTCCTTTTCCGGTGGCTGGCGTATTCGGTTGAACCTGGCGCAGGCTCTGATGATGCCTTCTGACATTATGTTGCTGGATGAGCCAACCAATCACTTGGATATGGATACCACCTATTGGTTAGAGCAGCGTCTAAAGCGCTATCAGGGTACTTTGATATTGATCTCTCATGACCGGGATTTTATCGATAATGTTGCCAACGAAATTGTGCATATCGAACAGAAACAACTGAACCTTTACAAGGGTAACTACTCGGCTTTTGAACGCCAGCGAGCTGAGCGTTTGGCTTTGCAGCAATCCAATTACGCAAAACAGCAGCGCGAGATAAAGCATATCCAAGGTTTTATTACGCGCTTTAAAGCTAAGGCTAGTAAGGCCAAGCAGGCCCAAAGCCGGGTTAAGCAGCTTGCAAATATGGAAATGATCGCCAGTGCTCAGGTTGATAGCCCTTTTCATTTTCGATTTCTGGAAAACAACAAAGTATCCAATCCACTTTTATCCCTTAGGGGTATAGAGCTGGGTTATGAAGATAATTGCGTTCTCAGCGATGTTACTTTCAGCCTTAACCCGGGCGACCGTATCGGCCTACTGGGTGTAAACGGTGCCGGTAAATCAACACTCATCAAATGCTTGACCGGTGATCTAAAGCCGATAAAGGGTGAGATTACTCAAGGCGAACATTGCCAGATTGGCTATTTTGCCCAGCACCAGCTGGAAGCATTGGATGTTGAAGCAAGTGCGTTATTACACCTACAGCGAATCAACCCAAAAGCGACTGAACAGAAAATTCGTAACTTTCTAGGCGGTTTTGATTTCCACGGAGAAAAAGCAGTTGAGCCCATAGCGCCATTTTCCGGCGGCGAAAAAGCACGCTTGGCTTTAGCGCTTATTGTTTGGGAAAAGCCTAATGTTCTGTTGCTGGATGAGCCTACCAACCACTTAGACTTGGATATGCGTAGTGCGCTAACTATGGCCCTGCAGGAGTTTAGCGGTGCATTGATAGTGGTATCCCATGATCGTCACCTGTTGCGGCATAGTGTTGATGAATATATCTTGGCCCACGAAGGCGAGTTAGATGAGTTCGATGGCACCCTTGAGGACTACCATCGCATGATAAGCTCGAAAGAAGCAGGGGCTAAGGGCAATAAGGTATCCCAGCCCGCCCCGAAATCCAATTCGGCGCCAGCTAAGGCCGAGGCTCAGGCCAAAGTCGAGACAGGGGCCGAAAAACGCAAAGCAAACGCGGGGTTGAGCAAAAAACAAATTCGCCAGAAATCAGCCGAACAAAGAAAAACCAAATCAGACAGTAGTAATCGCTTACGACGAGTTGAGGAAAAAATTGAGCAAGCAAATAAAGAGCTGAAAAAAGTTGAAACCCTATTGGGCGATTCAGCTCTCTATGAAGACGAGCGAAAAGGCGAACTTACCGACCTTATTCACCAGCAAGCGTCCGCCAAGCGGGAACTAGAATCCCTAGAGGAAAATTGGTTGGTCTTGACTGAAGGGCTGGAAGCAAGTTAGCTGTTTTTGTTCGCAATTTTATAAGGGTAGTCCTACCCTCGTAGGAAATATCGCAGAGGAAAGTCGGCATGAGTCTTAAATACAACTTTCAATCGAATTCTCGCGCTTATTTATATTTGACCATTGGTACCTGGGGCTGGGGATGCAATGCGATTTTTGGAAAAATTGCTGTCGGCGAAATATCACCTATGTTGTTAGTCACCCTGCGATGGCTAGGGGTATTAATTTTACTATTGGTCTTTATGCATCGGCAGCTAAACAAAGATTGGCCAGTGTTAAAACAACATCTTGGTTACTTTGCGCTGATGGGCACAACGGGATTTACCCTGTTCAATGCTTTGTTTTATGTATCAGCTCACACAACCTCGGCCATTAATATCGGCATTATTCAGGGGTCAATACCTGTGTTTGTGTTCCTGGGCACCTATTTTTTTTTGCGTGCCCGCATTAGTGCTGTGCAAGTTTTGGGCGTTGGCATCACATTAATGGGTGTTATTGTTGTGGCCACTAAAGGTGAGCTAACACAATTGCAAGGTTTGGATCTCAGTCGTGGTGATATGTTGATGTTGATCGCCTGCTTTTGTTACGCGGCCTATTCCATCGGATTAACTCGACGACCAGCCGTCTCTCCATTTTCATTGCTTACGATGTTGTCCGGGGTTGCCCTTTTAACTTCTTTGCCTTTATTGTTTATCGAAGTAGCGAATCAAGGTTTTGACATACCAACACCGACGGGATGGCTAATAGCTGGTCTGGCAATTGTGTTGCCCTCTTTTGTTTCTCAACTTCTGTTTATTCAGGCAGTAGGATTGGCTGGGGCGGCTAGAGCCGGTATGTTCGTGAATTTAGTGCCCATTTTTGCATCTGCTATGGCGGTATATTATTTGAATGAAAACTTTGAACTGTTTCATGCCATATCCCTCGGATTAGTACTATCTGGAATTGCCATCGCAGAGTTCGGCAGCGGGAACGCCGCGCGATCAAAAGTCTGATAAAACAACAAAGTTACTGACTGCAGTATTAGATTGGCACTTTAGTAGCACTCTGCTAGCACTATGGTTTTTGCCATAATAAAGTGACCCGGTCACATTTGTGGCTAATACCTTATTTATTCGTCCAGCGCTCATTCCCACCAAAGCGGATTATCCAAATAAAATACCCGCGTTGTGGACCAATACATCGAGTCGACCACATTTTTGATCTATAGCTTCAAATAGGGTTTTAACATCGGTTTCGATAGAGATATCAGCCTGAACCGCAAATGCAGAACCGCCCACCAAGATGATCTTTTCAACCACTTGATCCGCTGACCACTGCTACTTTTTTCATAAGCCCCTCAGCTGCAATTGGAAGTACCACTCCAGATTTTAGTCCAACGGCTTACATTCAGAATACCTACCACGGTGATATACCAGAGCCTTTTTGTTCCGACCGCAAAAATGTTGGGTCACTTCGCCCACAAAAATCAGATGATCACCGCCCTCGTAAATATGGCGAGACTCGCATTCCAAATGTGCGGCACAGTCCTTGAGAATTGGCAGTTGAGTTTCAGAGAACGACCAGTTCAAATTCTCAAATCGATCTTTTACCGGGCTGGCAAAGGCATTTGAAATATCAATTTGACTAGATGTCAGGAAATGTATTGCGTAGCGTTCGGCACTTTTAAATACTGGAATTAGACTTGAGGATTTGTCGAGACTCCAAAGTACAAGCTGCGGTTCTAACGAAACCGAGTTAAAACTACTGGCAGTAAAACCCGCCTTGCGGCCTGCTTTGTCGAGAGTTGTTATAACGGTTACCCCTGTAGGGAATAATCCAAGGGTATTACGATAATCTGAGGAGTCTATGCTCAATTCTGTTCCTAGTGGTGTGGAATGTTGGATTTATGCGCTAAGCAAGAAGAGTACGCTAATAAGTTTGGCCTAAATCTCTGGATTAGATATGGAGTTGGTTTCCAAATCAAAGTTTTCTTGAAAACTCGGGACCGAAAGCTGCGCTCTTAGATCGGCGCCAAAATGAGGAGTTGTGCTGGTGGCTATAGCCAATACATTGCGTCCGCCGCCCCCACCGGGTGAGGTGGAAAGCATAACTATAGATTTATTTTGGTAGACCTTCATATCAATACGGGAAGTCCAATCGTACAAATTTTTGAAAGCGGCGGTGGAGGCACTGTTGTGTTCTGCGAAGGAAATAAGCAAAGCGCCAGCATCGCTAATCTTTTGGGAAAAGTCTTTAGCGAGCTGTGGCTGACCGAGTTCATTTTCTCTTGCTGCGCTGAAAATAGGCTTCTTATAATCATTGAGATGCAATATTTATACTTGGGCACCTTCAACCAGTGAAGCCGCACAGGTTACGAATTTTTTGTTAATGGATTCACGACTATATCTATCCTCGGTAAACTTAATCTGCGCCTAGGATGGGTTATACGGAGTTCTTTTTCAAACAACTTGTGTAAAGAAAAGAAAATTAATAGGGGCAATTGTTCTCCGCAGACTCTCCTTCAAAAAAATAGCGACGCTACAGTATCTTTTTCATTGCAGAAATATTATTGCTGTCCTAGACTCGGCGCTCCTGTGTGAGGTGCCTGAATAGGACATTGCCTAATGTCTTTGATCAGGTTAAACGGGAACTGTGGTGAACCTGCGTCAGTATTTCAGGTAGACGTAAACTAATCCATGGCTGCCCCCGCAACGGTGATGCTTTGAATATGTCTGTGACATTTTTCATCAGAGCTAAGCCCGATACCGGCCCTATACAGCGTAGAGATTCTCCTATTCCCTTCTTGGGATGACGAGATTTCACCAAGACGAAGCGGAGGGCTTTGTCGTGGGTTGTCATCTTTTTTGATTCCCCCCAACACCCTTCTTTCAGTCGCGATTTTTACTTATTACGCAATTGAGGAATTACCTGTGAATATTTTTTTTAAAGCATTACCTCTCGTCCTTTTGGCCGGGAACTGCGCGTTTGCGCAGGAACAAAATCGTCTCGATGAGATTGTTGTCACTTCTAGTCGTATCGAAATGCCTATGAGGCATATCGCAACGGCAATGTCGGTGATTGATAGAGATGAACTTGACCTAAAAGGTTATAGTTCATTGGCAGACGTGCTCCGTAGCGAAACCAGTGTTGGTGTTAGTAATTCTGGTGGGCCCGGGCAACAAACGACGCTCCGGATCAGAGGCGAGGAGGGTTATCGCACACTACTTTTGATTGATGGCGTCGACGTGTCCGACGCATCCGCAACTCAAAAGGGCCCTTTGTTTCAAAATATTGCATCCAGCTATGATATCGAGCGAATTGAAATTCTGCGCGGTACCCAGGGTTTTATGTATGGAGCTGATGCCGGCGGAATCGTCAACGTAATTACCGGAAGCGGTGAGCAAGGCATAGGTGGGCGGTTAAATACTGAAGCAGGTTCTCTCGGCACTCAGAATTTCGGCGGTTCTTTTTATGCCGGCTCTGAACGCGCTGACCTTAGTCTGTCGGTTTCTCGCTTTGAGATGGAAGGCATAAACATTCAAAAAGGCGACACAGTGCTTGCGGATCTAGATGGTTCCACCAACAAAACTGTGCATGCAAAAGGCAGTTTTGATATTCAAAACAACCTCATTGCGACTCTCGTATATAGAAATATTGATCTCGAGTATGACTACGATGGCTGTTATGACAGTGCGGCCTCTTCTACAGTGCATGACTGCACAGGGGCGAATGATCAGGAAAATATTAGGCTGTCTTTAGAGTATTCTGGTGATAGTTTCATGCACGCACTTTCCTATTCAGCTGCCACTATAGATCGCAACAGCTATAGTGCTGGAGCGCTTAATTTCGCTGCCCAAAGTGGCTCTTCACAGCTCGAATACCTAGGCAGTTATGCGCTCACCCCAGCAAGCAAGTTGGTCTACGGGGCTGACTTCGAAGAAGACGAGATGAGTACTAATTTTGGTGCTGAGGGCGATAGAGATCAGCTCGGGCTGTTCGCTGAATATCAAACTGAGTTCGGAAATGGTTTGTTTGTCACAGCTGGCTTGCGTCGTGATGATAATTCCGATTTCGGTCGGCACGCCAGCGGGAGAGTTTCAGGCGCTTACCTATTCGAATTGGCAAATCAGTCGAGCGTCAAGCTGCGAGCGACCTACGGTACCGGGTTTCGTGCGCCCTCATTGGCTGAAGTTTCCTATAACTCTGGGCCAACTCAGTTTGGTACAACCGAAGGTGTTGTTTTGGGAGAGGAGTTGAGTCGCGGTTTTGATGTTGGTGCAGAGTTGTTACTTGCTCAGGGTACATTGCTGCAGATTTCTTACTTTGACCAGCGAATATACGATGAGATTTTCTACGAATATGTTTCAGTTTCTTTTGAGGATGGCTATCGTCAGGAATCCGGTAGCAGCCGCTCCAAAGGTGTTGAATTTGGCGCTGAAGTTCCGCTAAGTGCAGCTTTTGATTTTGATGCAAGCTACACCTATAACGACACTCAAGATTCTTCTGGCCAGCAGCGTGTTAGAAGACCAACTCATCTTGCCAGCCTAGGTTTCAGATACAGCCTTATGGGTTCTCGCCTGAACCTTCTGACTAATTTGCGATACTCGGCCGATGCTCGTGACCGCTCTGCCTCTTTGAGTGACTACGCGCTTTTGGATGTGATGGCTAGTTACCAGTTCAACTCTCAGCTGCAATTTTTTGGTCGTATCGAGAACCTTGCTGATGAAGATTATGTGGAGATCACTGGCTTTAACACGTTCGGGCGTACGGCTTATCTTGGCGCTCGTTATAGTTTCTAACTCATTGACCAAATGGTTCGTTTTGAATCATTTGGTCATTTCTTTTCTTTGAGATAGGTCATGACAGATAAAGACGTAAAACATAAGAATTCGATGGAGAAACAGAAGCAGAAGATTGATTCTTATATCGAAGAAGCTTCCATCGAAAAAGGTGTGGTTGTTTTGCTTACCGGGAACGGTAAGGGCAAGAGTAGTTCTGCGTTTGGCATGTTGCTGCGTGCCATGGGCTATGGACACAAGATTGCCGTAGTGCAATTTATTAAGGGAGTGCAATTATCGGGAGAGGAGATTTTTATTCGCGAGCATTGCCTTCAAAACAAGAGACCGGAAATTTTCTTTTATCAAATGGGTACCGGCTTTACCTGGGACACCCAGGATCGCACCAGTGATATTGATGCCGCCGAGCGCACCTGGGCTCAGGTAGTGCCGATCCTGCAGGACGATAGCTACGACTTGGTGGTTCTAGATGAGCTGACCTATATGATTGCTTACAAGTATTTGGATGAGCAGATGATTCTGGATGCCATCGCCAGTCGCCCACCGAATCAGAGTGTAGTGGTCACAGGCCGTGGCGGCGGGAGTGCATTACAGGAGCTAGCCGATACGGTTTCTGAAGTTAAGGATATAAAACACGCGTTTAAGTCTGGTGTAAAAGCCAGAAAAGGAGTCGACTTTTAGGTATGTCTATTGGCGGCCTCACTTTGATGGTTCAGGGCACCACTTCGGATGCTGGAAAAACCACTGTGGTGGCAGGGCTTTGCCGTGTTTTTGCTTTGGATCGTTTGGCAGATTTTATTCAGGAATATATGGACCGGAGAAAGTTTGATGCAGCGACGGGGTTAGATGTTGAGCTAGCTCTAAATACTCCTAAATCGCGGGAAGCGCCTGCATGAGATTGGTCTCTGGGCGACACCTTTTAATCTATCTGCTTTGGTTGAGTCCCTTTGTTCTAATTTCTGGCATATTGATTGGCCCCACTTCAATTTCTCTGTTCAAAGAGCTGAATACACAGGACCTGATGATTCTGAGAGAGATCCGTTTGCCGCGGGTAATACTGACAGCCCTAATCGGAGCTGTATTGGCAATGAGTGGTGCGGTACTGCAAGGCCTATTTCGCAATCCTTTAGCTGACCCAAGTCTTATTGGTGTTTCTGCGGGAGCCTCTGTAGGTGCTAGTGCAACTATCCTCTTCGGCATGAACTGGTTTCCGCTTTGGACAATGTTGGGATTATCCAGTATTGCATTCGGCGCCTTCGTTGGTAGCGCGTTGGCAGTTTTGTTGGTCTATCGGATTTCTACCGGCCCACAAGGCACTTCAGTTCCAACGATGCTGTTGGTGGGCATTGCAATAGCCGCCCTGGCCGGTGCTGCCAGTAATTTGATGGCTTTAGTCGCAGACAACGAAATGCTGCGGCGCATGAGCCTTTGGCATATGGGAAATCTAGATTTGGCCAATTGGAACCGAGTATTGATTGGCTCTCTAATGTTATTTGGGTTTTTGGCCCTACTTAGAGGGCAAGCGGCCAATCTCAATGCGTTTTTATTGGGTGAGTCCGAAGCGCGGCATCTGGGCATTGATGTCGACAGTATTAAGAAAAGACTTATATTTTTGAGCGCTCTGGGCGTTGGTATCAGTACTGCCCTTGTGGGCACTATTATTTTTGTTGGTTTGATTGTTCCCCATTTGGTGCGTCTGCTATCCGGGCCAGATCACCGATCTTTGATTCCGGCTTCCGGTATTTTTGGTGCGCTCTTTTTGGCGTTAGCCGATTTGCTTTCTCGTTTGGTGTTTGGGCCTGCTGAACTCCCGGTGGGAGTAGTAACCGCTTTCCTCGGCGTACCATTTTTTATTCTAATTTTGTATCAGCAGCGCGGTCGGATCCTATGACCAGCCCTTTGCTGAAAATTGAGAATTTATCTGTTGATATCGAGCAGGTGCGGCTTCTCTCGGATATATCTCTAGAAATGAATGCAGGCGAAGTAGTGGCGCTGGTTGGTCCCAATGGCTCGGGGAAAACAACGCTGCTGCGTGCAATTGTTGGAGAGCAAAAGCTCAGCGCTGGATCAACGGAATTAAACTGCGAACCTGTTGCCAATTGGAATCGAAGAAACTTAGCCAAGCGTATGGCGGTATTGCCGCAGAAATCGGTTTTGAATTTCCCTTTTACCGGTCGTGAAGTTGTTGCATTAGGGCGAACCCCTCATGAGACAGGGCAGGCAATTGATCAAAAAATTATTGGTGAAGTGCTGGATTATCTCGACGCTGATTATTTGGCGGATCGCCTCTATCCAAATCTTTCCGGTGGTGAGCAGCAGCGTATTCAACTAGCCAGAGTGCTGGTGCAGATATGGACTGGTAATGATAGAGAGAGCGATGACAAAGCGAGTGAGCCAAAATTGCTACTGCTAGATGAGCCTTCTTCTTATTTTGATTTAGCCCATCAGCAAATGTTGGTGGAACTAGTTCAGGCTTTGTCGAAACGCAACATAGCGGTTTTGATTGTGGTGCATGATTTAAACTTAGCGTTGGCCTGCGCTGATCGAATTGCGGTTATGAGCTGTGGCCGTTTGGTTACCTGCGGCAAGGCGGAAGAGATCGTCACGCCGGAATTGATACGGGAAGTCTTCTCTGTAGACGCCGCGATCATGCGAGATCCAGAAACCGGTCGTCAAATGTTAAGTTTGCGGGGCTTGTCTTGACGCTTCGATTCTTTTTCGCAGAGAGAGGTTTTGGGCGGAGATTTGTACCAATTACATTCTCTATATTGATGTTTGCATCCTTTAATACCCTATATGCGGAGGAGCGAATAATTAGTCTGGCGCCCCATATCACCGAAGTTTTATTTGCCGTAGGTGCAGGTTCGGAGATAGTCGGCGTGGTTGAATACTCTGATTATCCAGAATCCGCTAATCAAATCCCAAGAATAGGCAACTCAAGCCAACTCAGCTACGAAGCGATTCTAGCGATGCAGCCAACTTTGGTAGTGGCATGGCAAAGTGGAAACGGCCAGGAAGACATTCAACGGCTGCGAGAACTTGGTCTGAATGTATACAGCCATAACCCTCATACTTTGGAAGATGTTGCGGATAGTTTACGCATAATAGGCGAGTTATCGGGCCACGCTGAAGAGGGTGCTGATCAGGCTGAAAGTTTTCTGGATAGGCTAGGTGGATTGAGAGCCAAATACTCGAACCTAGAACTCGTGCAGGTCTACTACCAGCTAGGTAATGAACCTCAGATGACTCTCAATGGAACTCACTTGGTGTCTGACGTTATCCGCCTCTGCGGTGGTAAGAATATATTTTCCGACGCCATTCCTCTAGTGCCAAGAATTTCAGTTGAGTCTGTAGTGCGCGCTAATCCTGAAGTGATAATTGCGGCGACAGTTGATTCACAAAAGCCCGAGTGGCTGGACGACTGGCTTAATTGGCCCTCAATTCAGGCAGCAAGTAACAATGATCTCTATGCAGTAAATGCTGATTTTATGCATCGCCATAGCTCGAGAATTCTGGATGGAGCGGAGCAGATGTGTGAAATTTTGGAGCAGGTAAGACCGACACCCTAGTTAGATAAAAATAAGCGGTAACTACTTTCGTAGCCACCGCTTATTCCCTCTTATTGAACACTTCCATTCAAGTTCTATGGAGAGTATTTCTCGATCATCGGAATCAGATCGCCATTGGTATCAATAATCTGCGCATGCTGTTTGCCTAACTGCCGCGATTCTTTTACTCCACAGGAGTGCGCTATAAGCTCAATCTCGTGGTGAATATTATTAGCAAAGTTGGCTACTCTCTCGCTTTTCGACATGGGGTCCAGTCCTTTCTGCAAATCTTTGTCATGAGTAGTAATACCAGTGGGGCAAACATTTTGATTGCATTGCAGCGCTTGAATACAACCGAGAGAGAACATAAAACCGCGGGCGCTGGTAACAAAGTCCGCTCCCATGCACAAAGCCCAGGCAACTCCAGAGGGATTGAGTAATTTCCCAGAGCTGATCACCTTAATGCGGTCTCTCAAGCCGTATTCCTGAAGTTTTTCTATGACAATAGGTAGGCTGCACCTTAGGGGTAGGCCGACGTAGTCCATAAGACTTTGAGGTGCGGCACCAGTGCCGCCATCTGCAGAATCGATTGTGACAAAGTCTGGGGCGTTATCTAGACCTCTGGCAACAATGCGTTGGCACATCTCATCAATCCAGGTCGACTCACCTACAACAAATTTGATGCCCGTTGGTTTGCCGGTGGTATTTCGCACATGAACTATAAAATCTAAAAGGTCGTCAATGCTCTTTACTTCCGGGTGTGCGTTTGGGCTGATCGAATCTTCACCAACGGGAATGCCTCTTATTGTCGCAATTTCTTTGGTTACTTTTTCGCCGGGCAAAATACCGCCCTTGCCGGGTTTGGCGCCCTGGCTTAGCTTTATCTCAAACATGCGTACCTGTTCATGTGCAGCGATATCTCGTAAACGATTGTCACATAGCTTGCCGGCTTCGTCCCGCACACCATACTTGGCAGTACCAATCTGGAAAACAATGTCACAGCCGCCTTCAAGATGGTAAGAAGTTAGGCCGCCCTCTCCAGTATTCATCCATATACCGGCCTTTTTGGCGCCGTGAGAAAGCGCGAGCACTGCCGGTACCGAGATTGCGCCAAAGCTCATAGCAGAAATATTGATTACTGAATTGCTGGCATAGGATTTTTCACAGTAGCCCGCGCCAATTTCTATGGTGGACGCGTCTTCAAAGTCTGCTTTTAGGGTGGGGAAAAGATGATTTAGGAAGACGATATCCCCCGCTTGGTTGAGGGGGCGGGTGGAACCAAAGGCAACGGTTGAGTCAATATTTTTGGCGGCCCTATAAACCCAAGAACGCTGGGCTCGGTTAAAAGGTAGTTCTTCTCTATCCATGGAAAAAAAGTACTGCCGAAAGAATTCACCCAGATGTTCAAATTGGTATCTAAGTCGTCCAATTACGGGAAAGTTGCGGCGAACAGCCTGCTCCTTTTGCGTAACGTCGGCGATATACATGTATATCAACCAGACGACTAAAAGACCTATAACAAAGACAAAAAAGAGTGCGCTGAATTCCATTAGCTGCAGCCCCAGTGAACCCCAATAACTCATTTCCATCTTCTATTTCCTGAATTGGTTTTAATAGAGACATGCGCCCCCGGTTAAAGTTACAGAGACACAGAGCAACAAAATGTCGATTATGCACCTCTATTTCGCAATAGGAAGGCTATACTCTTGCCTCGAAAATTTATTGGGAAGGATAAATTGAAAAATATACTACTAATTAGTCTGCTATTTTCTTTTGTATTGACGGGTTGTGCTCAAATTAATCGTCTTGGCTATTATCTGCCTATGATGGGTGGGAATTTGGGTGATTTTTTGACAACTGGCGAAGCAGAATGGGAGCTTGATAATGGGTTGCTTAATCCATTACGAGGTGAAGCCAACGGCTATGTGTATACCAAGAGGGTATATACAGATTTCGAGATGAGCATGAGCTTCTATATTGAGTCCGAAACAAATAGTGGTGTTTATACCCACTGTATGGACCCCGATGTTATTACTACACAAGGGTGTTTTGAATTTAACATCTGGGATCAAAATACCAATCCTGATAATCGAACCGGCGCTATTGTTAATATCGCCCCACCACTGGTAGAAGTTTCCACCATCGATAAGTGGAATACCCTAATAATTCGGTCAGAAGATGGTCACCAGCAAATGTATGTAAATGATCAGTTAACCGCCGATATTCAGGACGACAGATTTCAAGCTGGCCATATTGCGCTTCAATACGGCGGTGCGAATGGCATGGTGCAGTTCCGGGATATCGAAATTAAGGTTCTGTAATTAGAATCTGATAGATTTCCTACATTCTCTACTATGCAATGGGGCCAATCGGAGGGGATAACTTAGGGTTGCAGTCCAATTTTCCATCAAGAATTTGGAAGAGGGAGAAGAAATAGAAGGCCGTTCAGGTATCCAGAATTAGTAGAAAATCGATCTAGAAACCCGCAAATGCGGGTTTTTTGCTCAACTCTTTTACTTTGAACCTATTTCAGAAACGAGTTAGCGAACCGGCACTTCACTTAGGTTGCGAAAGTACTCGGCAACATCATCGTCATCTTCAGCACTGCTGCCAGAACCTGATTTCAATTCAAGATTATTACGGCTCAAGGCAATCTGGTCTAGCCCTAACTCAAGTTTCTCAAGCTGTCCGATCAAAGCCCGTAAACTGTCGGCAATGCGCGCTGAATCGCCAGTTTCACTTGATAGCTGTCTTGCCAGCTGCTGGGCGCGAATAATATCTTCGTCTGATAACCCCTCCTGCAATAGTTGATTGCTTAGGGCCAATATTTGCCCGGCCGCTGCAGATGCCTGATCGGCAATTAGATCAGTATCTACAGGCAGGGGTAGCGATCCTACGAAGTTAAAATCTGAGCCCAAGTCACTGCGTCCGCCAATTGGATTGATATTGCCAGCGCCGCCGCGGTTAACTTCTGCCTGAGCGCCACCTTCAACACCGGCTTGCTGACCGGCCTGTTCTTGATTTGGTTGTAGGTTTCTCTCTAATTGCTCTCGCATTCCAGCAATCTGTTCAGCGGCAGTTGGCCCGGTATTTGGACGATCTCTTGTCATTTCTGCTTCCGCAGTTGAGGAGGCAAAATCTGCACGCTCCTGGAGCCGCTCAAGGGCATCAGAAACCACAAATTCCCGCACTGACACCTGTGGAGCCAAACCGTACTCAATGGCCTCAGCAGCTTCTGCTAAGCGCGCTTCGACTCGCTCTTCATCCAGGATCCCGGCAGCCTCTCGCAGGGCAGAGGAGGAGATAGGTAGTTGTTCAGAATATCTCTGAACTACATAGTCAATTTTTTCAGAAATTTCGCCCACTTCGTCGGCCATTTGCCTTTTTTGCTCGGCCAATTCAAATTCTTCCTGCCCTGTTAGGCCGCTTGTGTAGTCGCCAGTTTCTCGGCGTTCTTGCATAGCCCTTTCTAAAGCCTGTTCTAACTGCGCCTCGGCTATCTCTTGTTGTCCTCGCAGTTCTTGAGTGCGCTGAGAGATGCCGTCAACGGTTTCGCGAAACTGTTGCTGTCGTGCTTCACTAAGCTGATCTAAAGTGTCGCGCAATTGTTCGCTGGCCGCGCTAGCCGCATCTGAAGAGTTGCCCTGTTGCCCGGGTTGTCCAGATGCCTGAGAATCTGCAGCCTGCTGCATGTTCTCTATAATTTCTTCCAAGTTTTGCTGCAAAGCTTCTGTTGCTTGCTGCTGTGTGTTCGAAGCCTGCTGGCCACTTTGCTCTTGCTGCTGAAGTTGTTCTAGCTGGTCTCTAAGCTCTTGGGCTTCTCTTGTCAGCTGTTCTTGTTCCCATTTTTCGCTAAGGGAAAGCTCGTTGTTACGGCGTGCTTGCTCGGCAAGGGCTTCCTGACGACGACTCAGTTCTTCCAATTGGTCAAAGGCGTCTTCTATAGCTTCTTCAGGTTGCTGCAAACTCGGTGTTTGTCTGGTCTCGTATTGATTGCGAGACATATCCATTTCCAGCTCGTAAATCTCGGCTAAATCACGTTCTCCACCACCGCCTCCGCCCCCGGTTTCACCTTGTTGTTCAATACTGATTTGGATATCGCGAAACTGCGCTTCCGCGCGCAATAGGTGTTGGAGAGCGCTTTGTTGATTGGGAACAGATTCGTCCAAATCTACGTCTAGCAGGTGATCTGCCGCCGGCTGCATATACTTCAAAGCAATTTCCATGTTCTCGGCAAAGGCTTGGGCTTGCGGATCTGCTACAAGACGTCTCGCATCTAGTCGGTCCAGAGTGGTTTGAGTTTGTTCTGCTAAAGTGCGCTGTAATTCAGACAGCATAAAGGCGTTATCTTCCAGATAATTCTCATCGGCATCCTCGTTCTGCTCGCGTTCTTTTTGCAAGTTCCAGGTAGCAACCAATATATCCCGCTGCCGTTGGGAGATTTCATCTTCGCCACCGCCACCGCCACCGCCACCGCCACCGCCACCGCCGCCGGCTTGGGAATAGCGTTTGTCGAAGGGTTGGACATCGATAAAGTAGATATCCGAAGTAACTTGCTGGTTATGGTCTTCTGCCGCCACGAAATAGGAAATCAGATCTCCGGGCACCAGGTTTACTGTGCTTCCTGATTCAATAATTACTAGGTCTTCCAACATCATCAGGTAATCTGCTTCGATGTTGCTGTCTTCAGCCGGTAAAGGAATCTCGATCCAGTCGCCTGCATTAACAGAGATGTTTAGGCTAAGGGAATCAACTCGGTAATCATCTTCTACATGAATACGCATAGGTATTTCTTCGATAGATGAGGCTCCGCGATCTGCTCCGGGCAATGTAATAGAAACCTTGGGAGCCTGGTCGTCCATAACAGCAATAAAATAGTCATCTGTAAGGCGAATCAGCTCGTTATCAAAGCGATCAGCAATGTAATAAGTACCCGTTTCTGAAAGTACGAGATCGGTGCTATTAATGTTGCCTACAGACTCTAGATCCAGCGATTCATCTAGGGCTAATAACTGCCCGTCGAGCAGAGGGCGGTCTGAGACAATCTCGATTTGCACTCGCGTTCCTTCGATGCCCTGTATGCGCGTGCCTGTTTGTTGAACCCGGTCCGGCAGCTCTGTCCATTCAGGGTACTGGTAAGTGATTTGAATGCTCTGTATCCCAGGTACATCCAAAACTTCAATGGCATGTTGCGTACTGCGGACACCGGCGGACTCGACGTAGTAATTAAGCCGGTCGTGAACGCCAAAAAAGCTAAATTCGTATTGGCTATCGCCCGCTTCACGCATGGGCACTTCGTCCCAATCACCGCCCTCAAACTGGGCATATATGGTGGCGCTATTTGCGTTAAAACCGAGCGCTTCTGCCGATATGGTGAGGTTGGCTCCGCGTTTTATGCGGCTATCACCCGGTGTGACAACAATGCTTTGTGGAGGCAGACGGTCTGGCAGGAACCATCCACTTAGAAAATATTGAGCACCAAACTTGAGATTCGCCCCGCTGACAAACAACAGAGTAATTAGTAAAACCGCACTAACTGCGACAGATCCCTTAAGTCCGTTAATGAAATTTTTCGAAATAAGCTGTTCTGGAGTTTTCTGACTAAGCTTGGTTTCCACATTTTTTGCCAGTAATCCCAGAATGGGGTTGGATTGTTGACGCGAATTTTCCTGCAAGTAAGTGCGCAGTTCGCCGTTCAGCTCAGGATAGTGTTGTTCCAGTTCTTCGGCCGCGTAGTCCTTTTCGAGTTGGTTTATAGGTCTGCGGATAAACCAATATAGAGAGGCTCCGATAGCCACCAGAAGTGCTAAGCGAAGCGTATTTATTACACCGCTATCGTAGGCGACTCTATATCCAACAAAAGCCGATATAAGCGTTATTAGCAGTATAAGAAAAGCGCAGGCAGTCAACCCAATATAGATGGACCGATTGCGGACACGCTTTTTCCAGCTCTCTAACCAGGTCAACAGCCCGGTGCCGCTATTAGTGCGGTTATTTATCGGGTCATTCATCTAACTATCTCCCTACGCACATTTAGGTGCGTATTGCCGAGTACCGACTCGATTAGAATAATTAATATCAATAAGGGCAGCAGCCAATCTTCGATGGATTTGAGGCTAGTGCTTTCCACGCCAGAACCCGAGTTAATGAGCTCAACTGGATTTATTTCCTGAACCGAAGACAAATTTCGCCACTGCGCGAGAAGGGCTTGCGGTATCTGCGCTAGGTCAGATTCAACTGTCGGGGTATTTACCGCTACAAGGTGTTCGCCCCTGGCAGTTTGAAGGCCGTATATACCTGGCTGCTCAAATCGTACTCCCTGAATTTGGCTCTGCTGACTAAGGCTTAGCAAGGGCTTGCCATTGGGTAAAAATACCTGTTGCACAGCGGCGCTTCGATTCTGGTCCAAATCTAGCCCTACTTGTATTTGTTCGCCGGTTTCATATTCGTCAGGCAAATTCCCAGAGTCACCCAGATAGGTCATCCAGCTTCTCAGTAGAGGCACAAATTCTGGTGCCACACTCAGATCTGTAGAGGCTGGTAAAAGCGAATGCGCAACAATTAGATTTCTGCCCAGCCCCATGCTGTGTTCCACCAGCCATGGGTAGCCGTTGTTGGTGGAGGCTATAAGGCTATCTCCTTCAAGCAATTGCATTTCCAGCGGTTGGTATAACTGTGCGTTTATCGCTCCTTCAAAGGCCGAAACGCTTCCGTGCAAGGGTTGTTGTACTAGTAGCCCTTGGGAGTCGTTTGCGGCGAAACTGTCGGACTCGCCAAAGCTGTGGTCGGTTAATCCAAACTCGCCAGCGCTGTGCGTCAGAGGTCCGGCAATTGAAAGTAGATTTCCGCCACGTTCTGCAAAGGTTCTAAGAGCCTCTGTTACGTTTTCAGAGAGGGCAGCAATATCGTTGATAACAACAAGATCATATTCGTCCATTGCGAAGTTAACCGAACCGCCGCCAAACATAACATCGGTTTCTATAATGGGGTCGGCTATGGATCTGAGGGCGGTATCTAAAAATAGCGTGTCTTGCAGCGATGGATCAGCTGCAAGAATCAATACCGACAAAGCCTCTAAAGAGTTTGCGCTTATAAAGTAGCGGTTGTCCGCTATGAGGGAGTCCCCAAATTGGATATTGGGAGCTGGGCTATTGAGCCGCACTTCAAGGCGAGTTTCATCAAGCTCAAGTGCCAGTTCATCGAATGTGGCTATTGCGCTTCCAGAGGCTGGAATATCCAGAGTCTGGCTTGCACGAGTTTCACCATTAATCAGCAAGTCCACCTGCATTTGCCGGGCCGGACTATTATAGCTAACAATATTCGCAACTACTTTGTCGCGGTCGTACTGTGCGGAAACAGACCAATTGAAAACCTGTGCAGTGCCCCCAGCTATATCCAGCTCGAGTCCCATAGCGCGATTGGGAACCAGATCAGAAAAGCGGACCGGCAAATTGCTGGCCTGAGCATCAGATATAAAATATATCAGAGTGGGAATTGCGTCCCGAGCGTCGCCACTGCTGCCATTGTTAACCGCAATATCATCTAAGGTAGATACAAGCTGGCCGTAATCCAAGCTGACATATTTAGGTTCTAAGCGGCTTATTGCCTGAATAAGCTCGCCTTTGTCTGCGGTAACTTCGGTAACTAAACTAACTTCAGATCCCGCGCCGATAATTTGCGCGGTTTCAAAATTCTGCATAGCTTCAACACGCACTTTTGCTTTATTGACCACATCCTGCCAGACGTCAGGAGCACTCATGGACAATGATTGGTCCAAAACAATTAGGTTATGCTGCTGTTCAGTGCCAGAAACCAGTGCATTATTTGTACGAAAGGCCGGTTCAGCGAATAAGAAAGCCAAGATAGCCAAAGCCAAGATTCGTGTGGCCAGCAACAAGAGATACCTAAGCTGCTTTTCAGTTGAAGCGGTTTGCTCAGAGTGACGCATCAGGCGCACAGAGCTAAAGTGTTGCGAGGGAGGGTCGCTGTAATTCATGCGATGCAGCCATAGCGGTAAGGCAATGGCAAAAAGACCGAGTAGAAACAGTGGCGCGAGTAAGCTCATCAATTAACCTCGCCGCTGCCGGTGTAATAGATAGTTGCGCAGAGCAACGTCTAAGGGCTCATCAGTGGTTATGACCGTATGATCTGCGGCGGTACTGTTAGCGACTTCTTTTATTTCAGCAATATGTTCCTGTATTCGCCCTGAGTACTCTTTGCGAGCGAAAGTTGGATCGACATTCACGGTTTTACCGCTTTCCATATCTTCGAATTGCACAGCTCGGTCCAGTTTTAGATTCAACTCTTGAGGATCTAATATCTGAAATAAAATCACGTCCTGACCACGGCCGCGCAGAGGCTGCAATTCATCCAGTATCTCTTCCGGCTGATCCAGAAAATCAGAAATTACGGCGATAATACCGGCTCTTTGGATTAACTCGCAGCAGTCTCTGACTGGGTTCCCAAAGTCTGTACCCTGACCGGGAACCGCCTGTTCCAATGCATGTAACAAAGAAGGTAGAGCCTCTGATCGAGAGGTCGGCGGACGAAAATCCACAACCTTGTCGTTAAAAATCATTAGACCAATGGCGTCCTGCTGTCGCTTCGATAAATAAGCCATAGAGGCAGCGAGATAGCTGCCGTATTCGTATTTAGTGACCTTGCCCGAGGTGAACCCCATAGAGGCACTGGCATCCATCAAAATAGTCAGATGGGTATTGGTTTCGCCCTGATACTGTTTTAAATAGGTTTTATTCGTGCGGGCAAAGACGTTCCAATCCACAAAGCGTAGGTCATCGCCTTCGCGATACGCCCGATATTCAGCAAACTCCTGACTAAAACCGTGATGCACAGATTTGTGCGGACCTATCAAAAAGCCCTCGATGGCTGATCGTGCGATCAAGTCGAGGTTGGCTAATCCCTGAAGGACTTCGGGTTTTAGTAAATGTGTTGCCATAAATTCAGTGGTTCTCTATTAGTTACTTTTAGTAGGCTATTTAAGAGTTACGGAAATTATTTCGTCCAGAACCTGATCCGCTGAAACGCCATCAGATTCTGCAAAGTAGTTGGTAATAACTCTGTGACGCAAAACCGGCTTGGCAAGAACTGACAAATCTTCCGTTGTTACGTGGTATCGCCCGTGCAGAAGTGCGCGGGCCTTAGCGGCCAGAGTAATAAACTGGGTGGCGCGAACACTGGAACCGTATTTCAGGTACTTTTTAACGGACTCTGGTGAGGATTTATCAGAAGGCCGAGTTGCTCTAACCAGAGCTACTGCTTGTTGAGCGATAGCGTCTTCAATGGGAATCTGACGGACCAACCACTGGAAATCTAATATTTGCTTGGCGTTAGTGCAGCTTTTAACTTCCGGTAATTCAGTGCCGGAAGTATTGCGTTGCAATACATCCATTTCTTCGTCGGCACTTAAATAATCGAGTAATACATTAAAAAGGAAGCGATCAAGTTGTGCTTCAGGAAGAGTGTAGGTTCCTTCCATCTCGATTGGATTCTGTGTCGCCAGTACAAAGAACGGCTGTGGAAGTTCATGGATATTCCCGCGCACCGTAACCGAAGCCTCCTGCATGGCTTCAAGCATGGCCGATTGGGTTTTTGGTGGAGTCCGGTTAATTTCATCCGCTAACAACACATTGGCAAATATTGGCCCCTGAACAAAGGTCCAGGTGCGGTGGCCGGTGGTCGGGTCTTCTTCAATAACATCGGTGCCGGTGATATCTGTGGGCATCAGGTCCGGCGTAAATTGAATTCTTTTGAAGGAAAGGCCAAGTGCTTCACTCAGAGTGCGAACCAACAGGGTCTTTGCAGTACCGGGCATGCCGGTAATTAGGCAATGACCGCCAACTAGCAGAGTAATCAGTAAAGATTCCACTACTTCATTCTGGCCGACAATGATTTTTCCAACTTCGCTTTTTATAGCCTCGGTCGTAGTTTGAAAATTAGCGGCGATTTTTTCCGCTTTCTTGGACATGCCAGAGTTCTGGGCTTCACTAAGATCGTTCATTAGTTATCCTGTTGAGTAATCTGAAAAAGTAAGTTTTGGGCATCTCTAAAGTAGGGTGCCGCTTCAAGTGCCATTAACGTATGGCGTCGTGCAAGTTCAGTACGACCTTCTTCAAGGTGCAGTTCTGCGATACCAAGATGTGCGCTGGCAATATCCTGAGCGTCGGTATCCAACAATATGTTGTATTCCAAAATGGCATTTTCGGAATCTCTGAAATTGGAGTAGCTGGCCGCCAAGTTGCTGTGCAGCTCTTCGTCAAAGGGAGATACCCAGCGCAGGGACTGCAATACTTCATGCCGGTTCAGAAGACGATCCTGCTCTTTAAGAAGCTCTGCCAGACGCTGCATCGCCCGCGGGCTGTAGCCTCCACGATCAACGTAGTTTTCCAGCACAATAAGCTCATTGTCAAAATCTTCCAGCTCGCGATATGCCCTTGCGAGAGGTTCGTAAACCGAGTCAGACTCGGTGTAATCGGCATACATAATTAGAGATTGATTGGCAGTTTCGATAACCTTTGGCCAATCTTCGGAAGCTGCGTATACAGACAGATTGTTGTTAAGCGCAGCCCACTCCTTATAGCGGCTGCTGATATCGCCAAACAGCCCATCGACGTAATCCCTAAACTGCCGATCAAAGGCAAAGCTATTTATCTCCAATACCTGGTCAAAAACTTCGTCTGTGGTTGCGCGGTTTTTAAAGGCCAGTAGCATTTCAGAGAATATTTCGGGCCCCCATTTGCTGCCGATAAAGTCGCAAACCAAACCGGCCTGGTTATAGGAAACAATTACTTGATTTTCGTAGCTTGGGCGCAGAAAGCCAGAATCCAAATCTCTAACCGGCAAAAATAAATCTTCGGACATGGCTTCGAAAACGTAATGGGGAATCTGATAGTGGTTGGCCGGTCCGCTATTCCACTCTTCGTAGGTTGAAAGTCCTTCACTAAACCATCGAGGAACGCGGCTACCAGAGGCTTCCAAAGAGAATACATGGCTGAGCTCGTGCCAGAAAACCGAGCCCCAGTGGAATTGGCCAGCAGGCTTGGCAGATGGGCTATCCATAGCAAATAAATAACCAAAGGTAATTCCTAGAGGCCCGATCATAGGTTCTCCAAGAGTTCGCACGGCGAAGTCATCGTGATTGGGGTACAGCTCAATTACTATCGGCTCAACCGGATGAAAGTCGTAACGCTCTACAAAAATAGGTAAGGCCGTAGAAAGCAGGTCGAAAACGTAGGGCCCGAGAATTGGCGCTTCATCGCGATGAACCCGCAAGCGGATATCGGCTTTGAAATCACCATCGTTAGTGCGATAGGGAATGCTGCGTTCGATAATAATAAAATCGCCAAAGGTATCAAACAGTCGCAGCATATTTACGCTGGCCAGATTGTAGGGGTCTCCTGCGTAGGCGGCTTCTAAATGCTGACGTGAGGACTCTACCTGATCCAGTTTTGCCAATGCCAAGCCAAGGTCCGCCTGGGCTTTCCAGTTGTAGGGATCTATGCGCGCAGCCTCTTGCAGGAAGTCTGCAGCGTCCCGGTATTGATAGGTAACCTCGGCAAAGTACGCCATATGCACATAAAGGTCGCCATCGTTAGGGTTAATCGCTATGGCTTTATTAATCCATTCGCTAGGGTCATTACCCAGAATGTATTCCGCTGCCGCAAAGTAGGCATAGAGTTTAAGCGGAGAAAAATCTTCCGTAAGAATATTGTTAGCTTCTTCGAGGTAGGGCAGTGCTCCATATACGTCGCGCTGTTCTAGATATATTTTTGAAAGTATCAGGAGAGATTCGATGCTGTCGACATTGTCTTCGAGAATGTCAAAAAGCGCATCAAAGCCGCCGCCGGCGAACTGATCGGTACTCGCCGCAGCAAAGCCAATTCGAGCGGGCTGATAATTCGGGTCGATATCCAAAGCTTCCTGAAACAAACCAGCCGCATCGCTGTATTGGAAGGTCTGCAGATAGAGATAACCCCATCGGGTGAGCACATGGGGATTTTCTGGTTCGGCTACTAGTGCCTGTCCGAATAGGCTGTTTGCAGTTTTTATATCGCCTAGTGCCCATTGAGCCTCAGCGCGCAGGTAGGCAGAATCTCCAGCCGCCGAAAGAGTCGCGTGTAGGGTCGCAAAGCAGCTATCTGCTGCGACGCGCTCGCCAGTCCAATGCAGCTTGTCGCACTCGAGCAAGCCCGCGTCACGATTACCGCTATAGTCGTAAGCGTAGGTCGCGGAATAAGCATTACTGCCAACTAGGGCAGCGCCCAAGGTGAGAAGTAGTGCGAGGGATTTGGACAAAGCCCTAATCATTCCTGTCCCCCTATATTCTGACTATCGGGCTCTTGCTCTAATTCTCGATCTATTTGTTGTTGAAGCAAACCCAGTTCCAGCATTAGATCCTGCAGTTCAGCGAAATAGTCGTCGTCGCTTAGTGCTTGGCGTCGGCTCGAAAGCTCGCTTAGCTTTACCTCAACATTTGCGCGCTCGGCAATAAGCGCCTCTGCCTGCACAGAGAGCACGGCTTTGGCCAGCTGACCGATACGCGAGATGTTAAACAAGTCTGCATTGATTCCAGGAGGGCTCTCAAACAGGCTGGCCTCAGAGGCAATTAGTCCTTCAGATTCGTAGTAGTCTCTGACGCGCTCACTGGTATAGCTATACAGCTCGGCAACACTAATGATCTCGTTTTTATTTAGATCGGTATTGTTGCGATCGGCACCTTCCGCCCAGAATCGCGAGAATACTGAGGCATTTTTCTGCAGTCCGCTTTTAGTAGCGGTGATAACCAGACGGTTATCACCCCGAAGCCTTTCCATTGCGGCTCCGCTAGAGCTGCTCATTAGCGCTACCATCTGGGTACCGGCCAACTCATTTAGCTCGTCGGCAAGTTCGGTATCAGTGATATCCGGGCCGGGAACATTAAATTTATAGTGAATCCCGTCAAAGCTGCCATGACCTATTAGGTGAACTTGGATGAAGTCCTCAGAGCTGGAATTAATACTGGATATCGCCGAAATAATATTTTTTTTATTGGCATCATCATTTGATAAAAGCTGGACTTGGCTTTCATCTAACCCAAGGCTAATAGCTGCGTCATACAGCTGCCGGGCTTGGCCATTAAAATTCGCTTGGAAGCGCACATCGCCGCCAAGGCCACTAACAATAATCATATGTTCTTTCGCCAATACCGATTGGTGCATGGAGAGCAGAATTAGCGCCAGAGAGAATAGATTGGCAGATGAGGCACTCTTACCGGGTATAAGGTTGTCTATTAGATGGTGCATTAGAGTCTTCCCCAGCGTCTTCTTAACATCCATTCCGACACCTTCAACATAAGCAGCAATATAAATACAAAGGGCATATTCCAAAGAATCAGCCTGTCTCTTTCGGTGATGCCGGAATTACTGAATTGCATCTCATCCAAAATACCTGCGGCCGTGTCTGCAGTAAAGTAACTACCGCCGCTTACAGAAGCTAGGCGTTTTAGAAAATCGGAATTTTGCGCGGTATTAAAGTACTCCATACGGCCGTCACTGCGTTCAGCAAACAACCTGATTGGATCCAACTCGGTTTCTCCCAAAGTCGCAGACATATCGAGCTGTACCAAACCTTCATTATCAACAAGGGCTGTGCCTCTATAGGTGCCGGGTTCGGCGGCTACGGGAGTCAGCTCAATATTTTGTGTTTGGCCGGCGGAGTCCTCCACGCGCACTGTCACCAAGGCATTGCCTGAAGGTTCAAAGCCCTGATCCCGGATGTTGGCGGAAACCTCAATTCGGCTATTGTCCATATACCAGTTGGTATCAGTCTGAAAATCGATGGATTGGGGTACTTCGGAAATCATTTCTTGCAACAAAGATTGCCAGAATATTTCATGGCTCTGATCTTCAGATGGCATCTGCATCTGCCAGCGCCAGGTCCCGCCCGAAGCTAAGACATAGGTTTTACCGCGACCGTAGCGCTGATATGAGAGCAGGGGACTTGTGCCCTGACTGTGTTGTACTTCCAGTAGTACCGTGGCACCAGGGCGAGCTTCGCCAACTATTTGGTAGTCGGCGATTTCCGGTAGCAAGTTCCATCTGTCCTGGTTTTCAATTTCGTTATCTGCAAATCTAAGCCAGGGAGAGCGTAAAGCAGCCGCAGTTGCATAGGCAGGAGTCTGCATCCGAACAAAGGTATCTGCATCGCCCTGAATAAGTTGTAGCGGCAAAATATCGGCAACTACCGTGTTTTGCCAGCCGCCATCACCTAGCCCACTTAATCCGCCCAACATCAACAGGCTGCCGCCTCGCACATCAACAAAGTCTTTTATCAGGGCTATTTGATCTTGGCTTAGCGCAGCAGCCTTTTGGCTGCCGATAATTAATCCCTGATAATTAAACAGCTCATCTCTGGTGCTAGGAAAGCCGTTTTCCAGCTGCTCTGGAGAATCTATGCCTTGGCGGTAAGTTTTATTGGTGGAGGTTTGTACCAGGCCGTGCAAGTGAACAAATCCTGCTTCCTCGATGGCGCGGCGAATAAATTTATACTCCCAACGAGGTTCGCCCTCTACATAAAGAACCCTCGGCTGAGTCTGGGCGACTGTTAGGCTGTGGCGCAGTTCATTGTTCTTGGTGTTGTATTCATCCGCGCCTGGGTCCAGCACAAATCGCAAATGCCGAACCCCAACGTCTCCCGTAGGAATGCTAATGGACTGCTGTATCTTTCGACCTTCTCCGGGCAGCTCCACCGGCTCAGAGGCAACAATTCGATCGCCGTCGTATACCTTTAATATAGATTGCCGGGCTGTGCCCGATTGAAGTGTTACTTCAGCCCTTAAGTTTGCGTCAGGTATTGAGGAGCCCGGCAGATTAACTGCACTAATCTCCATGTCTTCTGTCATTACTTCTCGGCCAACTCCCAGTGTGTGCACCGGAACACCAAAACTTTGCAGTTGTGAAAACCAAAGTTCATTCAGCTCATTAGAGTTATCGGCACCGTCGGATACCAAAATAAGACCGGCCACAGACTGATTGCTAGCGCTCCGCAAAGCGGCGGTTAGCTGGTTGGTGATTAGCGAGCGATCCTGAGCGCCTGCGGACAGCAGTTGTTCAACATTTTCAAAACTGCCATCAAAGCTTTGTAGCTCTAGGCTATAGCCGCTCTCTTCGAGGGGCTGCAAAATATTCAAATCCAGAGTCGGTAATATTGCCTGTAGCCGTGAAATTTCTCCATCGTCGCTCAAGGCCATGCTGCGAGAGGTGTCCACTAGTACAACCACCTTATTGTCCTCTGGCCGAAGTTCCTCTACTTCCAGTGCCGGTTGCATCAGCATTGCAAGACCGACGCACAGAGCGGTTAGTTGCAGCATCCCAATGGAAATCAGTCTTGCTGGATGCAATTCATCTCGGCTGCGCAAGGCAGAAATAATAATCAATGTCAGGCCGACCAAGAGAATGCCAACAACCACAGCAGGTTGTCCCCAGGTTTGGGGAATAAGCTCGCCCTCGACGAAGTAGTTGCGGGGGTACTTGAACAGAAAGCTAAATAGGGATTCGAACATCTCTTTTACAAATATCTCTTGTATAGGTCTAGTGCGTCATCGCATAAATTACATAGTTCACGGCAAAGCGGTAAGCCAATGAAGTCATAGGTTCAGGGTATCCCGGATCGTCTGCATTCTCCCAGGCATCTCCCAAGTCCATATTAAAATTGATAGCTAGCATTAGGAGACCGTTGTCGTCATAAAGTCCGCGCCAATGCGGGTCATAGCCATCCTGTTCCCAAGTTTGGCCGCTATTATAGGCGCGAATGCCCGGAATCTGGATATTCTGATCGAGATCAAACATTACGGACATTAGTGGGTCGTCCTCAGGAATATCTACTATAGGCCGGTCGGGGAATGCTTTGCGCAAATGGGTTTGGAAAACCTGCCATTCATAGCTGCCGTGGAAATCATCGACAATCATAAAGCCACCGCGCAGAAGATATTCTCGAAGCCCAGCCGCTTCTTCAGCGGTCAGTGACCACTTGCCCACGTCCACGGCATAGAGCCAGGGGTAATCGAAAATAGCCTCGTCAGTAAGCCGAACACTGCGGGCTTGGTCTGCGCTCTCGACAACAGAGAGTCGCGATATGCCCTGTAGAAAATGAGTTTCTGCTTCCGGCCAATCTGTGCGCCAGGGCGCTCTGCGGCCATAGCTATTCAAGCTTTGATCGTAAGTGAGGCGGACAAAACTGAATTCAGAGTCCGGCGGGGGAGTGACTGAACGGCTCTTTTTTTGACTACTACTTTGAGTACCCTGGAAGAAATCCAGGCTGCGGGGTTGAGCCAAAAGTTGCGATGCGCACAAAAAGCATATCAAGAATATTAGACTTCGCAACGGGTATCTCCTCCCATATTAACAAGGTATTAATTCCACAGGCAGAGATTGTGGGCAATGGCTTTAATGAAAATTAACCGATTTGTCAGAATTCACCCGCTTTCTCAACAATTGGAAAAGGGGCTGAGGGAAGGCTTCAGAGAGAAAATAAGTAAGTGCTAAAGCTGGCTGAAAGGCAGGTAATCTAATGAAGAACCCTTGCTAATGGCTTGGCCAATTTTCTGCCGAACCAGCCCGCTGCCCCAGCTAAGGGAAGAAAGCACGCCGCTGCTTTGATTCGGGAATAGTTCTGCACGTCCATTACTACCTTCTTTGGAAGAGAGCCGAACCCGAAGGTATTCTTCCCTCGACGGAGCTTTGCGCTCGAAATCTGCAGGAACCTGCAGCCACTGAAGTTGTGCTACATTGCCACCGCCCAATACGCCAAGAAAGGGTTTAACAAAGAGTAAAAAGGTCGCAAAGCCTGACACAGGATTTCCTGGGAGTCCAAAGAAGGGAGTGTTGCCAACCTTACCCATGGCCAGAGGTTTGCCAGGTTTCACTGCAATTTTCCAAAGAGATAAAGAGCCGCAGGCTTCAACCGCAGGTTTAATATGATCTTCGTCGCCGACCGATACGCCACCGCTGGAAATCAGAACATCTACCTTAGGGCTACTATCTCTCAATAATTTAATAGTCTGTTCTAAGCTATCGCCAGCCGTCCCTAAATCGACAAATTCGCAACCCGCTTCCTGAATCAAAGCGGCGAGGCTGTATCGATTGGAATTGTAAATTTGCCCCGGTTGTAAGGCTGTTCCGGGTTCAACCAATTCGTCGCCGGTGCTAAATACTCCGATGCGCAGTTTTTTGAATACGGATATCTGTCCAATGCCAATGGAGGCTATCAATCCCAGTTCCTGTGAACGTAAGAAGCTGCCTTTGGCTAGGACCAAGGCGCCAGATTTAATATCTTGCCCCTGAGAGCGAATATTTCGACCGAGTTCAGGAATGCCAGTGAACTGAACAGAGTCTCCCTCGAAACTACAGTTTTCCTGTATTTCAACGGTATCAGCGCCTTTCGGAATTTCTGCGCCGGTAAATATTCGAGCGGCTGTACCAGGAGTTAATGATTCGGCTCTATCGCCAGCGGCAATGAGCTGACTTATAACAAAAGAATTTTCTCCAGCCAGACAATCTGAGAAGGAAACTGTGATGCCATCCATTGCCGAGTTATCCGCAGGCGGAACATCAACCGGGGAATAAATATCTTCGGCAAGGCGTCGACCCAGCGCCTCAAATAGGTTGATAGCCTCATTGCCAACACTTAGCCTGGCTCCGGAGAAAATTTCTTTTTTAGCTTCATCGACACTTAGCACAGTAATTCCCAGCTAGAAAAATTCTGAAATGAGGGCGAGACAAGGCGAAAGTTGGCCGGAAACGCACTGTTTACGGCTAGGTAAATGAGCATTTTATGACAGTTTTCAACGCAGTATCTTGGCATTCTAGGATTTTTCTATAGGTGCTTAACAAAGTTGCAGGGTCCATGTCGGCTGTCCAATTGATCCCTGATCATAGAATTCCAAGCGGTTCCACATGCTCCAGTTGAACCGGGTACGCAAAAGATCAACGTATTATTGGCCATGCCAGCAGCACATCGGGACTGAATCGTTGAGTTACCAATTTCTTGGTATGACACCTGTCGGAATAACTCGCCAAAACCTTCAACAGCTTTATCAAAAAGTGGCTCTACGGCTTCTGGAGTAACGTCTCGATCCGAGAAACCGGTTCCGCCGGTAATTAGTACTACCTGAGTGGAGGAATCGGCAATCCAGCCGGAGACCAATGCACGTATTCCATATTTACAGTCGACGACCAACTGACGGTCATAACAGTTGTGTCCGGCTTCAACTAGCTGTTCTATCAAATACTGCCCAGAGGTATCGTTTTCCAATGTTCGGGTATCAGAAACCGTAAGCACAGTTATATTTAGGGGTATAAATTCTTTCTCGGCATGACTCACCAGTAATCTCCTAAAATTGATTTGGTTTGGCTGTTAAATCTTAGACAAAACCTTGGGGTGCCAATAGTTACTGAAGTGGCGCGACGTCACAAGTGTACCAAGTGAAGGAGCCAGGAGATCAATGTATCAAAAGTTCTAGTATTCGTCGCACATAACAACAAGCCACTTAAGGTTTTATCGATTCCTCGCTATAGGTTCTCATGCATTCTCATGATTGGACAAACATATGAAAAAAGATAGTACTAGTGTGCAGAAGTTGTAATTCCATAATGTTGTCATCCGGACAGATAAGGGAAAGCTTGTCTCGGCGACTTACTAAAGCAATGGGAAGCAAGCCCTTTACGGTTTGCAACTCGCCTGTAAGGAAATTCCAAATTTGAATTGAGTATCGCCGATCGCACTCGTTCACGGCTTTCGCGCACTGGGGCTTTCGGCATACCAGCAATGGTAAGGGCTGGTAAGACTGTGGAGATATGTACTTCGATATCGACGGCTAAAGTCGCGATACCCTTGGTGGTATAGCTGCGTATATTTGCTGTTGGCAAGGATTCCTTTCCATAAGTGTTAAGTGTTCTGTTTTAAGTATTTCTATTTAATTTGTTCTAGCTTCTTTCAAGTTTTTCTAGACTGTTTTCGAGATGGGTAACTCTGGCTTCTATGCGGGCAAGCATTTGTTTTAGCGTATCTATTTCTTCCTGATATACCAGATCCATATCTTGAATAAGGCGCCCGAGCGCAGCCTTAACAATATTGCGTACTTCCTCATTTGCTGATTCCGCCAAATGGGGTAGATCTTTTATCAGGTCGTCTAACTTGAATTCGTTTGTCATTAGTTTGTAAGCGTTAATTGGTGGCAATTTAAGGCCAGAGTATAGCCTGAATTTTACTTAGCGGAGATGTGAAAAGTCAGCTTTATTGAAGGCTAGGTCTAGCACTCAAGCTGTCAGCTTCAGAAAAGTGCGGATAATTGGTGCGCGCACATAAAGAGTGCATAACCTAATTAAATTACTTTTGGTTTTTCGTAAGAAAACCAAAAAAATATATTTATATGTATGAAATATATAGAAATTATATTTCTTGGCACGGTATCTGCAACCACTGCTCGCGAGGACTGATTAAAAGTCCCTTTTTTCATAAACAGGAGAATTTCATGAAAACTTTAACTAAATCTTTGATTGCCACGGCACTTCTAACCACTGGCATTGCTGCTCAAGCAGAAGTATCTGGCGGTGCGGCTATTGCTAGCAGTTATTTATGGCGTGGTTTTGATCTCAGCGCTGGCTCAGCGGCGGTATCTGGATCACTCGACTACTCACACGAATCTGGCCTATACGCGGGAATCTGGGGTTCATCTGGTGATGATACTGCCGGTACTGAATACGATCTTTACGGCGGTTTTGGTGGCGAAGTTGGTGATATTGGCTATGACATTGGATACGTAAGCTATAAATACCCTAATAGTGTCACTGCTGAATTCGAAGAAATTTACGTAGGTCTTTCTTACGGTGATTTTGGCATCACGGTTTATGACAACGACGATGCTGATTACACCTATGTCGCACTAAGTGCAGATCTTGGTGATTTCAATATTACCTACGGTGATTGGTCTACGGATGGCTCGCACATTGATTTAACCTATGGTACGGGTGATCTGGCTTTTACTCTTTCACAAGCAAGTGGCGCTGACTATGCAGGCTCTTCCGCTAAGGAAGAAACCCAATTTGTTGTGAGTTACTCCATCCCCTTGGATATGTAAGGCCCACCGAGAGTCGGAGGGGGCGGCATAGCAACTAATTGCCAAGCCCTCCAACTCATTCCGCTACTAATGGAGAAACAATATGAAACTTATTACCGCGATTGTTAAGCCGTTCAAGCTGGACGACGTCCGCGAAGCCTTAAGTGCTATCGGTGTTCAGGGCACAACCGTCACAGAAGTGAAGGGTTTTGGCCGTCAGAAAGGACATACCGAGTTATATCGAGGTGCCGAATATGTGGTCGATTTCCTACCAAAGATTAAATTGGAAATTGCCGTAGGCGATGAATTGGTTGATCAAACCATCGAAACCATCACTACGGCGGCAGCAACTGGAAAGATCGGCGACGGCAAAATATTTGTCACCAATCTTGAACAAGTCATTCGCATTCGGACCGGTGAAACCGGCCCCGAAGCCATCTAACTGGAGATAATTATGGATGCTGCAATTGAACTCGCTTATGCACTAGATACCTTTTATTTCTTGGTATGTGGTGCCCTTGTTATGTGGATGGCTGCTGGCTTTGCCATGTTGGAAGCCGGCTTGGTCCGTTCCAAGAACACCACTGAAATTCTTACGAAAAATGTCGCTTTGTATTCAATTGCCTGTGTTATGTACATGGTATGCGGTTACATGATTATGTATGGCGGAGATCTTTTCCTAAGCAGTATTACTGGTGACGGAGTTGCTGATGATTGGACATATGCTCCGTCTGCAGATTTCTTTTTCCAGGTAGTATTTGTTGCCACAGCTATGTCTATTGTTTCGGGCGCGGTTGCTGAGCGTATGAAGCTTTGGGCTTTTCTAGCCTTCACGGTTGTCATGACTGGTTTTATCTATCCAATGGAAGGTTCCTGGACTTGGGGCGGCAACGCGGTGTTTGGTCTGTACACCCTAGGTGATCTCGGCTTTAGCGATTTTGCCGGTTCCGGTATTGTTCATATGGCCGGTGCTTCTGCAGCCCTAGCTGGTGTGATCTTCCTTGGTGCTCGTAAAGGGAAATACAACGCCGACGGTTCCGTAAACGCTATTCCCGGTGCGAACATGCCGCTAGCTACTTTAGGTATGTTTATCCTATGGCTAGGTTGGTTTGGGTTTAATGGTGGTTCAGTTCTAGCAACTGCCAGTGTTGAAAGCGCAAATGCCGTAGCTGTTGTGTTTATGAATACTAACGCTGCTGCTGCCGGTGGTCTTATCGCTGCGCTTATTACCGCGCGCATTTTGTTCGGTAAGGCTGACCTAACTATGGCTCTGAACGGGGCTTTAGCCGGTCTTGTAGCCATTACCGCTGAACCTTCGACTCCTACCGCACTAATCGCCACTGTTTGGGGTGTATTAGGTGGTGTGCTTGTAGTCTTCAGTATTCTGGCTATGGATAAATTGAAGCTTGATGATCCCGTCGGTGCAATCTCTGTTCACGGAGTAGTTGGTTTTCTTGGACTAATGCTAGTGCCTATTACTAACGACGCATCTACATTCTCTGGTCAGCTTATCGGTGCAGTTACTATCTTTGTATGGGTATTTGGTGCCTCAAGTGCTGTCTGGCTAATTCTTAAAGCCACTATGGGTATAAGGGTTACTGAAGACGAAGAGTACGAAGGTGTTGATACTGGCGAATGCGGTATCGAAGCTTATCCGGAGTTTACTTCGGGCAAATAAGCCTTCAAATTCTGTTAGAAATTAAGAGGGAAGCGCTTAGCGCTTCCCTTTTTTTTGTTTATAAATAAGAATAGCCTCTTAGAGAAATATTCCTTAGGGGAAAAAATGAAACTTATTACCGCTATTATCAAGCCTTTTAAGCTCGACGACGTTCGGGAATCGCTATCTGAAATTGGTGTTCAGGGCGTTACCGTTACCGAAGTGAAAGGCTTTGGACGCCAAAAAGGACATACTGAGTTGTATCGAGGAGCGGAATACATCATTGATTTTCTACCCAAGGTAAAGCTGGAAATTGCTTGTGAAGATAATGTGATTGATAACATTATTGAAGCAATTACTAAAACCGCGAGTACAGGAAAAATTGGTGACGGCAAGATATTTGTGACATCTCTTGAGCAGGTAGTTCGAATTCGCACTGGTGAGACGGGTGCAGACGCACTTTAAATAGGCTGCACTTAGATAAAAGCGCCAAGCTTCGCCTGGCGCTTTTTTTGTGCGTACTGATTGGGCGGTTCCAGAGTTAGTGCTGAATCTGAATTTGCTGTTTCCATAAATCGAGCATGCGGGTTTCTATGGAAAGAACTCTCAAATTACTATTTTCCGATGGGATGGCGTCTACGGATTTTGGTAGACTGCTCTGCAGTTCGGTGCAAACACAGAACTCCCCCTCATTCAGATTTGCTAGTCTTTCGTGAAGGCGCAGCAGTTCTTCGTTGGTGGCCAAAGCCAAAGCGTTACAGGGGTTTTCCCCAATAAAATCTACAGAGGCAATGAGGCTCGCTGGAATAGCAATCTTATTGTCTTCTTGGCGAGTCAGGTTCCATCCGAACATAATGCAGTGGCGCAACGCCACCGATATATTGCTAGCCGATGCGGTAAATACCAGAATACCTGGTTGCACCCCTATACAACTTATGCCGTAGGTTTCTGCCATGCGCTCTGTAATTCGCCATACCCGATGCATATAGTTATCAATATCGTCGGTTCGCACCAATTGATCTTTAATGTCGCTTAGTCGGATCATCAAAACCATTCGCTGATGACCCTTGGGATCTTTGTTTATAGGTATGGAAATATCTTGCTCAAAAGGTTCTTCTTGAGAGTCCCTCGGTTCTGCCGAATCCTCTAGGTTGTTCTCGCCATGCGGTTGTTTCTGGGAAGTTGAAAGTTGATTTAAAAACAGGCCTGCAATAGCGGCGGCTAGTGCGCAGGCAAAACTGATGAGTATATTGGGCCAGAATTTTTGGGGCACATTTGTCTGATACTCCTGCACCACTAAAGTAGCTGCAAGGGCGTCATCTAGTACGATGGTAGATGAGTATTCTTGAATGCTGCTTTCCGGAGGTCTAATCAGATTTAGATTTCTTGCAGTGGCCAAAAGTATTGAATCCGCGCCGTGCACGTCAACTCGCTCAAGGTTTGATCCAGAAATCAGCTGCTCGAGTTCGGGTTTTAATCGCTCAATATTACCCGTAATAAGAAAAGGCTCTGCGCTGTTAAGTACCATGGGAAGAAGTCTGGAGTCCCGGGTTAAATCGAACCTGCTTTGGTTGAGCAAATTTAGGCATACAAAGCAGACAACAAATACCAGAGCTGAAGAGAGCAGCAACTGTAGATTTTTCTCTTCTTGTATAAACAGCTTCAAACGACGCCTCGACTCTTCAAATATGAAAATAAAAAATGTAAGTTTTAATCATGTTCGCTCGTTGCAGGCTCTGGTCGATATATAATTACAAACTGCTTTAAGTTGGAATTACGCATCGTGATCCGAATATATCTGCTTTCTGTAACCGGAGTAAACCGCAACGGCATTAGCTCTGCGCTGACTAATATTCTGTCGCGGCATTGTGCCAGAGTATTGGACATCGGTCAGTCTGTGATACACGACTCTTTGTCCCTAGGCATCCTCATAGGGTTGGAAGAAAATTCAGAAATTAAAACAGATATAGAAACTATTGAGGCAGATTGCCGTAAGGAGTTCGAGCATCTTAGTTTAGACGTTCGCTTACAAAGCATTTCCGTGGATGATTACCAGAAGTGGGTTGGGCAGCAAGGTCAGAAAAAACATGTACTAACCCTTCTTGCCCGGGAAATCAGTGCGGAAGTTTTGGCAGAGGTCACATCCATGCTAGCGAGCCAGGGGCTGGATATTTACCAGATTACTCGGTTGACCGGCCGAATAGCCTTGGAGCATTTAGATAAAGGCGCACAGGCATGTATTGAAATATTAGTGCGTGGCGGCGTCGATGACGAAACTGAATTCCAGCAAGAGTTGATGGAATTAGCGGCGCACTTGGATGTGGATCTGGCTTATCAGCGAGACGATCACCACCGCCGCGATCGGAGGTTAGTGGTCTTTGATATGGACTCAACACTGATTAAACAGGAAGTTATTGACGAGCTGGCAATTGAAGCGGAAGTTGGCGAAGAGGTTAGCGAAGTGACAAACCAGGCCATGCGCGGAGAAATCGATTTTGATGAAAGTTTGCGAAAACGAGTTTCGTTGCTCGCGGGACTACCCGAGTCCGCCCTGCAAACAGTTATGGACAGGCTAGAACTCAACGAAGGTGCCGAACATCTAATGCAGCGCTTGAACCAACTCGGCATGAAGACCGCCATTCTTTCCGGTGGTTTTAGCTACTTCGGAGAAGAGTTGAAGAAACGTTTGAATATGGATTATCTCTACGCTAATAACCTGGAAATTATTGATGGCAAGCTCACGGGTCAGGTGCTGGGAGAAATCGTTAACGGCGAGTGTAAGGCGCGCTTGTTGGGCGAAATTGCAGCCAGCGAGGGATTGTTACTGGATCAGGTAATAGCAGTTGGAGATGGAGCCAATGACCTTCCGATGCTCGGTAAGGCGGGGTTAGGCATTGCTTTTCACGCGAAACCTTTGGTGAGAGAGACAGCGTCCCATTCCCTATCTAGGCTCGGTTTGGACGCAATCCTCTATTTGATGGGATACAGCGACGGAGATCATCCTAAGAGCTAATTAAGTTAGCGCTTAGTTGGAAAGTATGAAGAACAGGCCCTAGAAGCCGAAATCCATTTGATCTGTGGGCTGCCGCGCATAGTAACCCTGAATATAGATAACGCTATACTTCCAAAGGCTGGGGAGAGTTCGCGTATTTTCCACCATAGGTACAGTGCTTAAGCGCTCTTTTTCTTTGATCCGATCAAGAAACTCGGCAAGTTTGGGCAGCTAGAACAAAGGAACCGTTTACTTTGACAAAGTCGAATGGAACAGTGTTTAGTATTTTAAAGGGGTGAACCGAGGTACCAAAAATCGGACAAAGTCGGCACTTATTGGCCTATAGACGCGTTTTTGAAATATCGCCTGGTGTTTCTTGAACCAGCTTGGGCAACATGTACCCGGACAGGGAGCCTCGCATGCCTTCGTATAGATTTAGTGCAGTATCTTTTGGGATATCAAAATGTGCGCTTCCATCTACCGGATCTAACAAATGTAAATAATAGGGTTGAATGCCTAGATCAAAGCATGACTGGTGCAATGCAAGTTGCTCTTTTAGAGAGTCATTTACTCCTTTGAGAAGCACTGCTTGGTTGAGAAGAACCAGGCCCGCAGATTTCATTTTTAATATTGTTTTAACCACAGGCTCGTCAATTTCATTAGCATGATTAATATGGAGTACTGCGACCGTATTGGGGAAAAGTTTTAGCCATTCCAGGCAATCTTCGGTGATTCGTTGGGGGATAACCAATGGAAAACGCGTGTGGACTCTTAGTCGCTTTACCGACGTGATTTTTAGAAGCCGTTCGGTAAGATTTTTAAGTACCCGATCAGGTGCGCTTAGGGGATCTCCTCCGCTAAAAATAACTTCATCAATTTCAGGATGTTCTTGAATATAGCGCAAGACCGGAAGCCAGCCATCGGACCCTGGATTATTTGCTTCGTAATCGAAGTGCCGCCGAAAACAATAACGGCAATGAATTGCACATGCTCCGCTTACCGTAAGCAGTACACGGTTTTTATACTTGTGGATTAGGCCGGGTAACGGGTTTGCTTCGTTCTCCTGTAAAGGGTCTTTAACAAATCCGCGAGTTTGAATTAATTCATTTTTAAGATTTAGTACTTGGCGCAATAAAGGATCATCTGCATTGCCCGGTTCCATGCGGGCGACAAAGCTGCGCGGTACTTTCAGTTGGAATTTTTTTGCTGCTTCAGCGCTAAGATTTAGCTGTTCCGGATTTAGCCCTAAAAGCTCACAGAGCTCATCGGCGTCTGTAACTAAGTTTTTTAGTGCGGACTGCCAGGATTCTTCCTGCCAGCTGATGTCAGTCTGAGGTATCATGCGCGCTTTTGATCCGGCGAGAAGTATATAAATGGCAACCTATTCTACCAATGAATTCCGGTCAGGCTTGAAAGTAATATTAGATGGAGACCCTTGTTCTATTGTTGAAAACGAATTTGTAAAACCTGGCAAAGGGCAGGCATTCAGTCGAGTACGGTTGAAGAACCTGAAAACAGGTCGTAGCTGGGAGCGTACATTTAAATCTGGTGAGAACATTGAAGCGGCTGATGTTATGGACGTTGAGATGCAGTATCTCTATACCGACGGTGAATTTTGGGCTTTTATGGACCCTGAAACCTTTGAGCAGCAACAGGCGGATGCTAGCGCTGTAACCGATGCGGTGCACTGGCTAAAAGAGCAGGATATTTGTGTAGTTACCCTCTGGAATGACTCACCTCTTTCAGTTTTACCGCCAAATCATGTAGAGCTGGATATTGTTGAGACGGACCCCGGATTGCGCGGTGATACCGCACAGGGTGGCAGTAAGCCTGCCAAACTTAGTACTGGTGCTATAGTTAAAGTGCCTCTTTTTTTGGAAATCGGTGATCTGATTAAGGTCGATACCAGAACCGGTGAATACTTGAGCCGCGTTAAGGAAAGCTAATTGATGAATGATCTGTCTCATCTGGAGCTTATCTCCGCCAGGATGGATCTATATCAGTGTATTAGGCAGTACTTTGGAGAATCCAGAGTATTGGAAGTAGAAGTTCCATTACTGGGGGCAGGGGCCACTACTGATCCACAGATTAATTCTTTTAGGGTGGCTAGCACCTCAGGTTCGCGCTACTTACAAAGCTCGCCAGAATATTTTCTTAAGCGCCTATTGACGGACATCTCTCGATCGATATTTACTATTACCAAAGCTTTTCGAGACGAAGAATTTGGCGGTAAGCATAATCCCGAATTTTCAATGCTGGAATGGTATCGGCTGGACGCTAAGTTAGACGAGATTATCGAGGACACCCTTAAATTAGTCGGCCGCTATTTGGGCGAGCTGCCTGTTGTCAGAGAAACTTACCATTCGGTATTTCAGCGCCACCTACAAATAAATCCGCACCAAACAAGTATTCAAGATCTTCAGGCTTTGGTTGAGAAAAATACCAGTTATAAGCAAGACTGTGTTTCCGTCGATGAAGCACTGCAGTTTTTACTCTGTACCCTAATAGAACCACAGTTTGAATCCGGCATTACCATTTTGTCTGATTTTCCGGTTAACCAAGCCGCTTTAGCCGAGATTGAGCAGGACGATCATGGGCAACTTGTTGCAAAACGGTTCGAACTCTATCTCGGTCAAACCGAACTAGCTAATGGCTATCAAGAGCTTACAGATCCGGATGAGCAAAGACTGCGGTTTGAACAGGACAATTTAATGCGCGCAAAACTAGGTCGCAAAGTGCACCAGCTGGACGAAGCGCTGCTAAACGCAATGGCGGGTATGCCCTCATGCTCAGGTGTTGCTATGGGCTTAGATCGCCTGCTAATGGCAAAACTCGGTATAGATGAAATTGAAAAAGTGCTTCTGTTTCCCTGGAGCGAAGCTTAACTTTCTCTGTTCGTCTCTCAGATTTCTGAGTGTCTTTCCGTGCGGGCGACCGCTGCCAATATAATGTTTTTTGCGTGCCCAGATATCATCTCCGCTGCGGCCTGATTTGCTGTTAAATCTGTTGTGACAATATTGTCAACTAGCATAATCTTCTCACCTCTCAAACCATCGATATTGATTAATCGAAAACTATTCCTTTGATTTTGGATGCGAGCTGAACGAGACAGGCTTCTCTGGGATTTCACTTTCCTCCTGTGCATTAGGATTTTCCGGTTTACTGGCTTACCCAATAGTGTGGAAAGCATATTTGCTAAAAGGTTAACTTGATTATATTCGCGAGTAAGGCGTCGGGTCCTGTGAGTCGGCATGGATACAATCAGGTCGATACTAATTTTTTATGCTGCAAAGATTCAAATACGAGCTGAGATAAAACCAGTAAGGCTTGGAAGCTACGATTGTCCTTAAACGCTCTTAACCCGACGGCTACTTTTGGCGCGTATAGTCAGGCAATGCAGCTCTGGGTTATAAGCCCCTTTGAGTTGAGACACTTTCCACAGGCTGGGACCGGCATCGAGATAGGAATTCCACACATTCTACAGCTACTTAAAATCCGTGGTATTTCTGCGAAACAGTGGTTGCAAATATTGCGCAGGGGAAAGTTTTGCATGCATTTACATCTCAAACACTGCGTTGATAAATAATTAAATATATTTTCTAGCAGATGCATGATTTCTTCCATGAAATCCGAATAGGCCTCACAATCTTATATGAATTAACAGACCCCAGAAAAAAAATGGAAAAGAAGCGACAACTTTCAGAAGAAGATCAGGATAGGGTGAATGAGTACCTTAGTTCGGGTTACAACAAAACCGAGAAAAAGCCTTACCACCCTTGGATATTATTATTAATTCTATTCTTGGTAGTTTCTGCTATCGGTTTTTTTGCTCTTTGGTTCGCCAAATTTATGGGCATTGAGTAGCTTGAACAGGTCGAACAGAGGTCAAATTTTGCTGAGTAGTCTTGGAGCCAAAAAAGGATTTCTGATTTGCCTAACTGTTCTCACGCTTTATCGAGTGCTGTCTTTGCTACAACCACATCTGGTGCTCTTCTACGATGAGGCTTATTACTACCACTGGGCGCTTAACCTCGATTGGGGCTACTATTCGAAACCACCTGCTGTCGCTTGGGTTATAGCTTTTTTTACCGCTTTGTTTGGTGATTCCGCATTTACGGTAAAGCTTGGCGCGCCTTTGCTCTACGCAGGCACGGCTATTTTTGTATATCAGATCGCCGAAAATCTGGCGGGGTCTCAGGCTGCTCGGTTTGCCGGTTGGGTATTCTTAACCTCTATATTGGTCGGCTATAACAGTCTTTTTATTACTACGGATGCGCCCTTACTATTTTTTTGGGCTGCAACACTCTGGGCATTTGTATCCAGCCAGCAGCGAACGGGGGAAAGGCTCCGCTATTGGTGGCTAACAGGTCTTTTCTGTGGATTCGGCATGCTCAGCAAATACACTATGGCAGTGCTTCCCGGCAGCTTGTTTCTATTCCTGATGCTTACTGAGGATGGTCGCAATCAGCTGCGCTTTGTTGGCCCTTGGATTGCAGCAGTTTTAGCGGGGCTCATATTTTCGACCAATATTGTCTGGAATATTCAGAACGAATTTGTGGCTTTTAAACACACTTCGGAAATATCTGCGGTAACTTCTAATTGGTTTAATCCAGGCAAATTGCTTGAGTTTTTGGCAGCACAGTTTGTGGTATTTGGACCAATTTGGACTTGGTTACTAATTCAAAGGTTCAGGAGAGAGAGGACCGATATTTTTGACACACCGCATTTAGTCCTTTGGTTTGCCCTAATTCCGCTTCTGATAGTGATTTGTCTGCAGGCACTTTTGTCTCATGCCTTTGTGAATTGGGCAGGGCCTATATATATCGCGGGCTCTATTTTAGTAGGAATAAGTTTGGCAGGTCGAACCGATCGACTATGGATTTTTGCTGGAGGCTTAAACCTTCTAATGCTTAGCATCTTTTATCACTGGCCATTATTAGCAGACGCGGCTGGACTGGAACGAGACAAATCGAACGACCCCTATTTTCGAGTATTGGGTTGGGATCAAATGGCTGAGCAGATACAGCCGTTATTGATCCAAGAAAACCTTATCCTAGCTAGCGACTCACGGAAGTTATTGGCGGTCCTGGGGTTTTATGCGATGCCGGGAGAGTTTAGATTGGCTCGTTGGGGAGAGGATGAAGAAGATATCCGCGATTACTATGATCTTCGGGTAAATCTCAGAGACTTTGCCGCAAATTCTGAGCAAGAATTTCTTTGGGTTGGTGAGACTCAGCCTGAGCCACATGTATTGTCAGCATTTGAGTCAGCAATTTTTCTCGATCATATTGAGGTGCCGGTTTATCATAATCTTTCGCACCAGTTGTATCTTTATAGAGTGCAGGGATTTATAGATTACCCCTAATCCATAATACTTTGGAGCAATGCGCTAGTCGCCTCGGCCGCTCTGCGTTAGGATGTATCCATCTAAATCTGGAATAGCGTAAATGAGAACATTCTTTTCTCCAGTTGGCCGGTTTATGCTGTTGACCGGGGCCTTTGTGGTGATTGTCGCGGGTATGCGAGAGGCCAGTGCGCTGCTAGTGCCTTTCCTTATGGCCATATTTATATCAGTACTCTGTTCTCCGCCTTTGGCTTACCTGCAAAACCGAAAAGTACCTAACGGAATTGCGATACTAATAATTATATTGGTGATTATTTTTGCCGGTGGAATTCTGGGGACAATATTTACCAGTTCTCTGACCGCCTTTGCCGCTGATATACCTATTTATACCAACCGTCTGGAAAGTGTTGCTGGAGAGATTTTGCTCTGGCTGCAGGCGCGAGGCTTAGCAGTAGACGAGGCCCAGTGGCGTGAATGGTTTCAAATTCAGTCTATATTTCCTTATGCGACTTCACTGTTGGGTCAATTTGGAAGTCTGGCTACAAATGCATTTTTAATTATTCTCACCGTTGTATTTATTCTTGCTGAAGAAGCGAGCTTGGAACAGAAACTAAAGCTCACGGTGAAGGATAGTAACAAAAACATATTGGGTATATTTCGTATCACCAAGAGCATAAACCAGTATATGGCGATTAAAGCGGCCATCAGTTTGTTAACCGGTTTCTTGGCATTTTTGCTCTGCAGAATCGTTGGAGTCGAATATCCGGTTCTCTGGGGTACATTAGCTTTTTTGCTCAATTTTATTCCTACCTTGGGATCTTTGCTGGCAGCTTTACCCCCAGTATTACTTGCTCTTGTGCAGATTGGTTCTATTTCTGCAGCAGTTGTCGCAGCCGGATATTTGATTATCAATTTGGTGATTGGCCAATTTATGGAGCCACGAATTATGGGTCGTGGATTGGGCCTTTCACCTTTGGTGGTCTTGATGTCATTGGTTTTTTGGGGATGGGTGCTTGGGCCGGTAGGAATGCTCTTGTCCGTACCCCTAACTATGATGTTAAAAATTGCTTTGGAGGCCTCCCCAGATACGCGTTGGGTAGGTGCGGTACTCGGAAATCTGGCCAGCTTGTCCAACTTCGAAAAGGAACCGGCAAGTGATAGCCTAAATGTGCCAATAGTAGATACGGCTTCTGACTTGCCATCTGACCAAACTCAAGGTTTAGATAAATAAGCTAAAGGAGGCCAAGGTGAAACTGCGCGCAAAAATTTGTTGTACTAATACTAATAATAGTCATAGTAATTGCTATTGGTCTTTTCAACATTGATTCGATTGTTGAAGAATCAGTTGCCCGGTTTGGGTCTGAAATTACTGGAACTCCAGGTGTTCTGGTGAAATCTTCCATAACTCCTTGGACCGGAAAAGGCTCCCTCGCCGGATTGACTATTAGAAATCCGGAGCCCTTTAGGGAGAAAATGCCTTTTCTCTGGGAGAGGTTTCAGTAGATATAGACCTCTCAATCATAAGCGAAGAGGTTATTGTGATAAATCGCGTGGCTATCGTTGCTTCAGAGATTCTGCATCTCCACGACGGTTCGACGCACGACCTGCGCGCAATTCGATTTACCTGAAGACCTCATGGGCGGGGTAACGCCGCTTAAATTGGCCCTTTCAATCGTGTCTGCGCTGGTGGTTTTGTGTGGGTGCACTTATTGGTGACCGCTATTTATATCAATAGGGCGCTCAGCCCAGAGCAGTGAATAGTGCGCCTGTATCTAACACGATTACGAAAACTGGGGTTTTCTCCGCAACCGGGAATGACCCTAGAGAATATCCTGGCATAAGCGACTGAGCAGCTGCCGGACTACCGAGATCAAATAGCGGAGCTGACTACAGGCTTAGATCAATTTTTATGTCAGCCTACACCCCAAGACTCGGAGGATCTGCGCAGGGATATATTCGGGCTTAGATAGCTCCAGCCGTTTTTAAGGCGTCGGTAAATTCCTGAAAAGCCCTGTGTTGCTGCACTAGGTCCAGTAATGTGTTGCCTTCGGTATTTTTTGCGTTTATGTCGCCACCGTCCGACTGGAAAAATTGCAAAAAGGTTACAAAGTTCTCAGCCAGCATTCCACGATAAGCACGCTCCAGTAGGTGGAAGTCTTTGTTTACTCCCTCTGGCGCTTCGTAATTTAAAAATTCTTTAATTCGGGCTTCGTCAAAAAACTCTCCAACAACCTTTTGCTTGTCTTTTTTTAGTGCCATTCCTATAGTTTCTCTTTTAAGATTTTATTAACCTCTGCTGGATTAGCTTGGCCCTGGGATAGCTTCATTACCTGCCCCACAAAAAACCCGAACATTTTTTTGCGCTTATCTTCGGGAGCGCTGCGATAATTTTCTAGCTGTTGCGAATTATCGGTTATTACCTGATCGATCATGCTTTCGATAGCGCCAGAATCAGAGACTTGCTTTAAACCATTAGCCTCGATGGTTTGGTCTACTTCACCGCCTTCGGTCCAGAGCAATCCAAAAAGTTTCTTGGCTTGTTTTCCAGAGATGGTGCCATCAATTACCCTAGCTATTAGTTGCCCAAGCGTTATTGCGGATAATGGCGCAGCGGATATTTTGATATCTTCTTTGTTGAGTTGTGCGGACAGCTCGCCCATAACCCAGTTGGCCGCTAGTTTTGCGTCTTTGCACTCGTCCGCAACCAGCTCGTAGTAGTCGGCAAGTGGCCGCTCCTGAGTCAGCAAATTCGCATCGTATTTCGACAATGTATAGTCTTGAGTAAATCGTTTCCGTTTGGCGTCGGGTAATTCGGGAAGGGAGTTTTTTAGCGACTGAATGTAAGCACCGTCTAGTTCGACCGGCAGTAAATCTGGGCAGGGGAAGTAGCGGTAGTCATTGGCTACCTCTTTGCTGCGCATTGGCCGGGTTTCATTTTTGTCAGCATCGTAGAGCCGAGTTTCCTGAGCCACGATGCCGCCGTCAGAAATAACGTCGATCTGACGTTCTACTTCAACAGCAATCGCTCTTTCCACAAATCGGAAGGAATTAATGTTTTTAATTTCAGCGCGAGTGCCTAGTTCTTCTTGTCCCATCGCTCGAATGGATACGTTGGCATCGCAGCGCAGAGACCCCTGGGACATTTCACCGTCAGATATATCCAAGTAGGTGACTATGGAGTGAATTTTCTTCAGAAAGGCTACTGCTTCTTCTGAAGATCGCATATCGGGTTCGGAAACAATTTCAATAAGAGCGGTGCCGGCTCTGTTTAAATCTATGCCGGACATACCCGCAAAATCTTCGTGTAAGGATTTACCAGCATCTTCTTCCAGATGCGCGTGGTGTAAGCGCACCGCTTTTTCTGTGCCATCCTCGAGCTCAATCATAATCGTCGCTTTGCCAACAATAGGTTCATCCAATTGAGTGGTTTGGTAGCCTTTGGGAAGATCAGGATAGAAATAGTTTTTGCGTTCAAATACCGAGCGTCGACTAATTTCGGCATCCACAGCCAAGCCAAACTTTACTGCCATGGCGGTGACTTCTGCGTTTAGTACCGGCAAAGTGCCGGGCAGGGCCAAGTCAATTGCACAGGCATTAGCATTTGGTTCTTGGCCAAAATCTACGGCGGCCCCAGAGAATATTTTTGAATTGGTTTTCAGCTGAACGTGAACTTCTAGCCCGATAACAATTTCCCATTCCATTATTTGGCACCTCCGAACTTTGACGGAGAAAGGGTGTGCCAATCGGTGAGCATTTGATATTGATGGGCTGCATTTAGCATGCGTGCTTCTTCGAATTGTCTTCCGACAAACTGCATGCCTATAGGTAAGCCTTTAATAAGTCCGCAAGGCATCGACATGGCAGGCAATCCAGCCAGATTTGCAGGAATGGTATATAAATCTTCTTGATACATCTCAACCGGTTCAGCCGTTTTTTCACCGAATTTGAACGCGGTTGAAAGAGCTGCCGGGCTGGCAATTAAATCTGCTTTCTCAAAGGCGGTTATGTAGTCCTGTTGCACAAGGCGGCGAATTTTTTGCGCTTGGCGATAATAAGCATCATAAAAACCGGCTGAGAGCACATAGGTGCCCACCAATATCCGTCGTTTTACTTCGTCGCCAAAGGCTTCGCTGCGGCTACGGCAATAGAGATCCTTTAAGTCCTTCGGATCTTCACAGCGGTAGCCATAACGCACACCGTCATATCGTGACAGGTTGGTAGAACACTCCGCGGGCGCAACTACGTAGTAAGTTGGAATGGCCAGCTCTGCGTGCGGAAGATCAACTTCTACTAAATTCGCACCGGAGCGTTTTAGTTCGTTTAGGGCGTTGTCTAGGAGTGTGCCAACTTCAGAATTAATATCTGCATTGAAGTATTGCTTAGGCAGACCGATACGCAGTCCCTTAATTGAGTCGGTCAAAGACTCAGAATATTTGGGCACTTGTTTGTCGATGCAGGTTGAATCCATGGGATCGAAACCGGCCATAGATTCAAGCAGCAATGCACAGTCTTCTGCGGTTCGCGCTATAGGGCCCGCTTGATCCAAGCTGGACGCAAAGGCAATCATGCCGTAACGAGACACCCGGCCATAGGTAGGTTTAACCCCTGTAACTCCGCAAAGAGATGACGGTTGGCGAATGGAGCCTCCCGTATCTGTCGCCGTTGCACCAGGGACTAATCTGGCCGCAACTGCAGCTGCCGAGCCACCAGAGGATCCACCGGGAACTCGATCTGTATCCCAGGGATTTTTAACCGGACCGTAATAGCTGGTTTCGTTTGACGAGCCCATAGCAAATTCGTCCATATTAGTTTTACCCAAACAGACTGCTCCAGAATTGGCTACGTTTTTAACAAGGGTTGCATCATAGGGCGCAACAAAGTTGTCGAGCATCTTGGAGCCCGCACTGGTGCGTACGCCCTTGGTGCAAAATATATCTTTATGGGCAATTGGGACGCCACAAAGGCCTTTTGCCTCGCCCCGGCTTCGCGCGCTATCGGCACTTTCAGCTGCTGCTAATGCCTGATCTTCTGTAAGACTTATAAAGCTGTTTAATTCGGGATCAAGTTTTTTGATTCGATCGAGCAGTGAGCTAGTGATTTCTCTACTGGAATACTGGCCGCTTGCGAGATCGTTAAGGATCTCACGAATAGTTTTGTTATGCATCCTGTTAGTCGATAACTCTGGGTACGAGATAGAGCCCACGCTCTACCGAAGGGGCTATTTTTTGAAATTCATTGCGCTGATTGGTTTCCGTCACTTCGTCCGGCCGCAGTCTTTGCGTTAGGTCCATTGGATGAGACAGCGCGGCAACTGCTGAAGTATCAACTTTTTTCAGCTGATCAATCATATATAAAATATCTGAAACACTGCTTGCTGTAGATTCTGCATCCTTAGAATCTATAGATAAACGGGCCAATTCGGCTAGTTTTGCTACTTCGTTTGGTGTTAACGCCATTAATTGATCCAGCTATTAGTTTAAAGAGAGGTATTTTAGTTTAGAAACAGGTGTTTTGGTTTAGTAAGCACCAAATTAGACTAGAAAAGGCCAAAAATTTAGAAAGCACGGTAACTTATCATATTTGTCGCTTGCTCAAAATCCCTGCCGTTGATACATTCGCTCGCTAATCCAAGCCGACTATCGGATCATTCCGATTTCAGGATCACATTTTATGATGAAAGCACTTAGAGGCATTGTCGCCAATGACCTCTCAATCGACCTAGGGACAGCTAATACGCTCATTTATGTCCGTGATAGGGGCATAATACTAAATGAGCCTTCAGTAGTCGCAATCCGCCATATTCACGGTCAAAAGATAGTTGAGGCGGTTGGCACTGATGCCAAACGCATGTTGGGGAGAACTCCCGGCAATATCTTAGCCATTCGACCCCTCAAAGACGGTGTGATTGCCGATTTTCAGGTTACTGAAAAAATGTTACAGCACTTTATTAAAAAAGTGCACTCTGCCAAATGGTTTACTCCAAGCCCACGTGTTCTAGTTTGTGTTCCCTGTCAGGCAACTGAAGTTGAAAAACGCGCGATTCGGGAATCAGTGCTTAGTGCCGGCGCCAGAGACGTGCATCTAATTGACGAACCTATGGCTGCGGCAATCGGAGCGGGCTTGCCGGTTGAGGAAGCTAGCGGTTCAATGGTTGTCGATATCGGCGGTGGCACATCCGAGATTGCGATTCTGTCTCTAAGCGGCACGGTCTATTCTGATTCAGTGCGCATTGGCGGTGACCGCTTTGATGAGGCCATCGTCAATTTTGTACGTCGTAAATACGGCAGTGTTATCGGTGATGCAACTGCCGAGCGAATCAAGCACGAGATAGGTACCGCTTTTGCTAGCAGCGAAGTTCGAGAGATCGATGTACGCGGCCGCAATCTTGCCGAGGGTGTTCCAAAAAGCTTCACTCTTACAAACGATGAGATTCTTGAATCCTTGCAAGAGCCCTTGGCTACCATTGTGCAAGCGGTAAAACGTGCTCTCGAACAATCTCCACCCGAGCTTGCATCGGATATTGCCGAACGCGGCATAGTGCTAACGGGTGGCGGTGCGCTGCTCAGAGATCTAGATAGGCTACTGACCCACGAAACTGGACTGCCAGTTATCGTCGCTGATGATCCTCTTACCTGTGTGGCTCGCGGTGGCGGCAAAGCAATGGAAATGCTCGACAAACGTCATATGGACCTATTGTCCTATTAAGTTGTCATAGTTTGGACGCGCTTAGGGACTAATCAGTATGCCAGCCGATCGACATATATTCCGCGAAGGACCCGCTCCTCTGCGTGGTGTGGTTCTGTTCGGTTTTTTGGCTATTGCTCTTCTAGGTGTTAATTACTTTACGGATTGGCTAGACCCGGTTCGATCTAAGGCGCTGGACCTGGTTGCGCCTCTATATCGCATTACCAATATTCCAGCGCGCTTACGCGAATGGAGCGACAACAGCTTTACTAGTCGCGATGAGATTCTTTCAGAAAACCAAACTCTGCGAGACCAAAACCTGATTCTTCAGGCTCGGGTTTCTACTATGACTACAGTTGTAGCTGAAAACACCAGACTTAGGCAGCTACTCAATGCTGCCGAACTTCTGGAGGCGCGAGTACTGATCGCCGAATTAATTGGAACGCCCCCTGATTCAGAAACCCATCGCCTGATTTTGGATAAAGGTCAGAACCAAGAGCTTTTTGTGGGCCAACCGGTTCTAGATGCTCAGGGCTTGGTTGGACAGGTAGTATTTGTTGGAGATGAATACAGCGAAGTGCTGTTGATTTCAGATCGCGACCATGCGGTTCCGGTTCAAAACCTGCGCAATGGCGTTCGCGCAATCGCTGAGGGAACCGGTGACTTCAATCGCATACGATTGCGGGACATTCCGGTAACTATGGATATTGTTGCGGGTGACAGCATAGTTACTTCTGGCTTGGGTGAACGCTTTCCCAAGGGTTACCCGGTCGGCCAGGTTTCTTCCGTAAGTGTTTTAGAAGGCTCGCCCTTTTTGGAAGTTGAGATTCGACCGGAATCTAGCCTGCAGACTACCGGGCATATGTTATTGCTTTTTTCCGGGTGGGAGTCTCGGGTGCTTAGTCAAAGACCTCCAGTACAGCAAACCCCAAGTCGATTTAACGGAAATCAGTAGGCAATGGTTTTCTCCGAACGAAAATCCGTTCCGCTTCCTCTTTATTTAGTTTTAGTATTGGTCGCCTGTGTTATTTACGTTACGCCAATTCCCGGTGCGCCAAATATTCGTATCGATGCGGTTGCGTTACTGGTGCTATATGTGAATTTCTACCGCCCGGCAGTATGGCCGCTTACCTTAGGGTTTTGCACCGGTATATTGCAGGATATTGTGGCCTTTGCCCCTCTTGGTCAACATGCGCTTGGACTGGTACTAATTTGTTTCTTTATCCCCTGGATGCGAGACAGTTTACGCATGCACACACCGGCTAAACAGCTGCCACTAATTGTCGGAATTCTCATGGCCCTAAAGTTTTTATCCAGCTGGGTTACCGCGCTTAACCTGGGGATTTTGCCAAGCTTGAACGCCGTATGGGCGGTGCTATTAACGTCATTATTTTGGCCGGTACTTATTGGCAAGCTGGAGTCCGTTCCCAAGATTCGTCCTACTCTTGTTTGAATATCAGTGTAATCTCAGTTCCATCGTAATTTAACTCTAGTTTATTGCTAGTTTGATTCTATTTTAAGAGCCGCCTTTGATCATACTCGCCTCCGCATCGCCTCGCCGTGCCGACATTTTGTTGCGGCATGGTGTCGAGTTCTGTTTAGATCCAGCCAATATAGATGAGTCGCCGTTGGCCAATGAAGGTCCAGACGCTTACGTGGTGCGTGTTGCAGAAGCGAAAGCAGAGAATCGATTGCCAAGATTGGCAGAATCTAAATGCAGCCTCGTATTAGCGGCAGATACCTGTGTAAGTCTGGATTCAAACATATTGGGAAAGCCCGAAAATCTAGATCATTTTGTATCAATGTTTGAACTGTTATCCGGCCAAACTCATAAGGTTTATACCGGTGTATCGCTGGCAGGCCGGCCTGAGGCAGCTTTTCGAGAGACGATGCGAGAATCAATACTGGTCTCGACAGAGGTAAGCTTCCGAGAAATTGGAATTGACCAAATCTTGAAATACTGGAATTCCGGAGAACCTCAGGATAAAGCGGGTGGCTACGGTATTCAGGGATTAGCGGCAGAATTTATTGAGCGTATTGAAGGTAGTTATTCCAATGTGGTTGGCCTACCTATCTGCGAAACAATGCAGCTATTAGATCGCTGGCATATTGAGCATTCCCTGGGCCCCAAAAATGTCTAAACAACTTCTGATAAACGTCACTGCCGGATTAACGCGGACGGCCCTAGTTGAGGATGGTTTACTTCAGGAAGTAAATCTGGAGAAATCGAATGAGGCTCGGCTGGTAGGTAATATCTACAAGGGTAAGGTTTCGAGAGTAATGCCGGGTATGCAAGCTACATTTGTTGATATAGGCGAAGAGCGCGCTGGGTTTTTGCACGAGTCAGATATTCCCCTATTGAATCAAGATGGTTTGGAGCAGCCTGGGCAAGAGGGGAGAAATAATCTCAGCAGTATCCACGATGGTAAGTCTCTTCTTGTTCAGGTGATTAAGTCACCAGCTGGCACTAAGGGCGCCCGCCTAAGCATGCGTCTTTCACTTTCGGCTAGATATTTGGTGTTTATGCCGCAATCTAATCATTTGGGGATTTCTCAGCGAATTGAAAACGAAGAAGAGCGCGAGCGCCTAAAAGGACTGATTAGCGATTTGTCTGAGCAACAATCTTTTAGAGGCGGCTTTATTGCTAGAACTGCTGCAGAGGGTGCTAGCTCGGAACAGCTCGATACCGACATAGCCTATTTAAAAGGCCGATGGCAAGAAGTAATTGAGCTATCAAAAAAATCGAAGCCACCCGCTAATATCCATGTGGATATACCCCTGGCCTTACGTACTGTGCGCGATATTTCCAATAGTGGTTTGGATGCAATTCAAGTCGATAGTAAGTACGATTTCGAATCCATAAAAGAATTCACAAGCAAATACTGTCTATGCTTAGCCCCATTGGTCAGTCACTACCAGAAACCAATGCCGCTTTTTGATCTCTTCAGCATCGAGGATGAAATAACTCGAGCGTTGCAGCCCAGCGTTCCGTTAAAGTTGGGAGGTTCCTTAGTGATAGAGCAGACCGAAGCGATGGTAACCATAGATGTGAACACCGGAGCTTTTGTTGGAAATCGAGACCTAGAAGAGACCGTGTTTCGGACCAATCTTGAAGCTGCTTCTGAACTATCCCGACAGCTTCGACTTCGCAATCTGGGTGGTATTATTGTTATCGACTTTATTGATATGGAGCTTAAAGACCATCAGCGTCAAGTGATAAGGGCCCTTGAAGCTGCGTTGGAGCATGACAAGGCGACTACTACAGTGTCGCAATTCTCAAAAATTGGTTTAATTGAAATGACGCGCAAGCGCGTTTCAGAAAACTTAATAAATGCACTTTGTGAGCCCTGTCCGGAATGTTTGGGCTCCGCTGTGGTCAAATCCGCCGAGACCATAGGTTTCGATTTATATAGAGAAGTCCTAAGGCGCTGTCTTAAGCTTCAACCCAAGAGTATCTTAGTATTGGTTTCTGAACAGTTATCAGAGTATTTGCAGAAAGAGGGCATCGGGCTTATCACAGAGCTTGAAGCCCAGCTTTGCCCCATTGAGAAAAGAGTAGAGAGCCGATACTCCCGGGATCAGTTTGATATTGTTCCCTTAGAAAATTTATGAGAAGACGACTTAAAAAAATAGCAGATTTCTGTCGCTGGAGCTTATATCTAAGCATCGTGCTAACGGCAGTTTTTCTCCTATTGTGCCGCTTTCTAATAACGCAGCTCTATTTTTATCAAACTCAGATCGAGTCTTATCTAAGCGATATACTTCTTACGTCTGTTACTGCAGAGGCCGCTCGGGGCGTTTGGGACAACATTTATCCTATTATCGAACTTGAAGGGTTGCAGCTTGGCGACGATATCGAAAATCCTGGCTTACGAGCAGGTTTTGTTCGCGCTGTTCCAGATTATTTGCAAAGTATATTATTGCAAACTGCAATTTGGGAAGAGCTGTCCATTCAGGACTTGAGTCTTGAACTCAACCAGATGCCCGACGATTCCTGGGTGATAGCGGGTTTTTCTAAGGGTGTAAGAGGGGCGTCTAAGGCTTCCGCTCGGCAGCTGGCGGATATGCTATTCCGCAGTCGCTCCATTGATATCCAAAATCTCAGTATCGACTACAATTTTGAAGATGGTCGATCTTTTAATCTCAAATTTTCGGAGTTGCGGGCGAACAACGAACCGAGCTTTCACCGAATTAGCTTAGAGGGCCAGGTGGACGGAGATGAGAACGGAATTGAAGCCACGCTGGAGCTGAGTGGGGTCGGTTTCCAATTTGATCAAATGCAAGGTCAAGCTTATCTGGTGTTGGCTGGCGCTGATATGAGCAATTTATTTGCAACCTTATTTGCAGGTTATATCGAAACTAGAGACAACACACCAATTCTTGTCGAGGGTGAGATTTGGTTCGATATAAGTCCCGGGTCAGAAATTGAAATGACCGGTCAAGCCGTGATCTCTGATTTCCACCTGGTAGACGATGACGCGCCTCTGAGTTTGGATTCCGATCTCTGGGGGCATCGTTCAACAAAAGGGGATTGGCGCTTTGATTTAGTAGATTTTGGGCTGATATACGGGGAGCAATCCATGGGCCTACTCCAGTTATCCACCCGGCGTGATGAGGCAGGGGTTAGATTTTTAACGGAGAGCATTGCCCTTGAGGAAATAGACCAAAAAATAGCCAATCTAGAGATAATTCCGCAATCATTAAAAGAGGCCATTAAAACTCTGTCACCAAGGGGTAACTTGGCCTCAGCCTCAGTATTATTCTCTGAAGATAGCCAGCAAAATTTAAGATGGCTATTGGAGGGCAATCTAGATTCTGTTTTCGTAGAGTCTTATCGGGGCGCTCCGAAAATTGAAAACTTAAGCGGTTATTTTGTTATGGACTCTGGTAGCGGAGAGCTATTAATAGACTCTTCCGATACCAGCATTCATTTCAATAAATTATTCCAACAAGAAATTTTTAATCAGAGTTTGCGTGGGCAAGTCGGTTGGCAGATCGATTCCTCAGCTGGTGAGTTAGGTGTGTATAGCGGGCCAATTACATCAAGTGATCAAAATAGTCAGAGTGTTACTCAGTTCCATTTATCAACCGCACTCTCTAGTGGCGATTTCCCTAGTAATTTCACGCTAATTACCGGAGTGCGAGATGGAAATGGTCTTCAGTGGCCTCAGTATCTCCCTACTCTGGGTGGCGAAACGCTTATTCAATGGTTTGAAAATTCAAACTTGGAAGGAGCCTTACCTGAAGCAGGCTTTATTTACCGCGGTACTATTGGTCTCGGGGCAGAAAATATAAAAACTGTGCAATTGGCGGGAGAGGCGATCAACGCAAAATTGACCTTTGCACCGGGATGGCCGGAAATGACAGAATTAAATTCCAAATTCTGGTTGTCTGATAGAAAGTTTTATAGCCTCACTGAGCAATCTAGATTGGGTCCAGTCGCCCTAACAGATACCTATACTGAAGTAGATTACTTCGCCGAGGCAGTGGTCTCCGCAAGAGCGATGCTAAACGGAGATTTGAACGATCTGGCAGATTTACTTCGAACTACACCCATCAGATCTATGACTGGGGAGTCAATGGATGGGCTGCTGTTCTCTGGCCCAGCTGAAATTGAACTCAACCTACAGCAACCTCTTAAAAGTGATCTAGCTACTGAAGAAATGCTAATTCGGGTCAAAACTAGCTTGTCCGATAATGGCCTCCATCTGGAAACGTTAAATATTCCTATAGAGGGCATAACCGGTACTTTGCAATACGATCAGGATGGTTTGCGCTCAGATAATCTGACCGCACAACTTTGGGGTAATAGGCTTCAGGCTGTTATTAAGACTGACGAGGTTTCAGTCTTGTCGCTCAATTCGGATATCAATATCTCGGCTCTAACCGGCTGGGTGAATCTACCGATTTTGGAGAGCTTTGAAGGCGTGTTTAGCGCGCAAGCGGAAGTTTCTTTTGCTAGTCGTTTAGGTGCGGCACCAGAATTTCGACTCTGGTCGGACACTTTGGGTGTCGCAAGTAATTTACCGGTGCCATTGCAAAAAGACCTGGATCAAAAATGGGATCTAGAAATTTCTTCTCGAGATAGTCCTGCTGACGGGCCCAGACTTGATCTTGTTTGGGGTGAGCCACTTGCTTTGTCGCTAAATTTCGATGAACAAGGAAAGGTATATCAGAGTGCATTTAGTATTTTTTCCGATCTGCCAGAAATGCAAACCGGTAAGCTTGTGGGAAGTGCAAGCTTAGACAATTTTGATTATCTAGACTGGCAAACTGTAGCTATTACCGAAGAAGAGATAGAGTCGGCATTGGCACCGGATATTAGCGTGCTTAGTCAGCAAACCTGGTTTGCGGGAATGGACTTAGGGCCCATGCAGAGTCAATTTAGTTACAACGATGCCATCTTTAATTTCGATTTTACAGCTTCTTTTGGTGAAGGAAATATCAGTTTTGGTGAAACCGAATCCGATATACCTCACCATCTCAGCTTAGATTGGATTGATATCAAGGCTTTTACGGATATCTCAAAAGCCAATACTCCGGTCGCAGCTGATACGACCTCGCAAAACGAGGAAGGCGCTTTAGAGGCGGCTATTGAAGAAAATGCAGAGGTAGCAGTGGCTGCCGATGATTCCGAGAGCCTTGAACTCGATCCGCGAAATTTACCCGCAATGATATTTGATATTCAGCAGTTGAAATACCTGGAGCAAGATTGGGGTAATTGGCATTTTGAACTAGAGCCTCATCAACTGGGCGCGAGCATTACCAATCTGTCTTCAGAATTTGCCGGATCAAAAATCGAAGCCGACGGAGTTAGCCGACTGGATTGGGGATACAACGGCCAAGAGCATCTAACGGTAATAAATCTGCAATTGAGTTTGACCGATGTTGGCGATATATTCCGGATAGTTAACGATACCGCAGCGGTCTCCAGCGAGACAGGTGAAGTCTCTGCTAAGCTGGAATGGCTAGGTGTGCCTTGGGAACCTGCACTTGCAGAGCTTGGTGGTGAAGTTGGTGTATTGCTAAACGACGGGCAATTTGATGCCGAATCTCAGGGTGAGGCCTTACTCAACCTTATTGCACTCTTTAGTATCGACAATTGGGGCAGACGGCTGCGGTTCGATTTTTCCGATCTAACCGAGGGTGGGACCGGATACCGGTCTTTTAACGGAAACTTTGGCATTGAAAACGGATTAGTCACTACTTTAGAGCCGGTCAATATTAGCCTTACTACAGGGCATCTTACCTTCGATGGACAAATGGATCTAAATGAAAATCAGGTAAATGCAGAACTGGTAGCAACCCTCCCGGTGCGTAATAACCTGGCATGGGTAACCGCTGCCGTGGCGGGTATACCTGCTGCTGCTGGCGTCTGGTTGTTTGGAGAGTTATTTAAAGACGAACTGGATTCAATGGCGAGCGTAACTTATTCGGTGACGGGCGATTTAACCGATCCCAGTGTTGATGCCAAGAGAGCAGTGGATCTAGAGGAGGCTATTGCTTCGGAGGAAGCGGCTGATGAAGCTGATGCTGAAGAGATCGTTCAATAGAGACGTTTTTTGGTTTTGTATTCGCTGAAAGATCGTAGAATTATGTAACCGTTTCCGTTGCCACGGGGCGGTGCTTTTGTCACGCCAAAAGTATCCAAAAGCACCTGCTTCGATTATAGCGCCCGTTTTGCGGGTTTCTCTCGGTGCTCGTCTTTACCCTTAGCTCAGCAATTCGGTTTCCTTCGGACCCCCTCAAACACTCTTCGCTTTTAGCGGATAAAGACTGTGCTTCTCGCCGCTTCCAAGTCGCGATCTAATCGCTTCGTTCTAAAACCAAAACAAAAAAGACATTAAATCGCAGTGCGGTTTTTCAGGCTCCGTTTGAGCTTGCTGAGTGGAGAGGTATTTATTGGCGTTGAGCGCACACGGACGTGCGCGAAAGTGCTACCCAAGCACGATCCGAATAAATAGCTCGGAGCGACGGTAGTCGAAGGCCAAGCGATCGGGGTGGTCTTTCTTTTGGTTCTTTACTTTGGGCGCACAAAGTAAAGAACGCCCCCGTGGCAGCGGAATTGGTTAGGTAGAAATCGAATGTTTTAAATACGCTTTATCCCAAAGCCGAACTTAGATCTAAGCCTCCGAACCCCGAATAGAATCCGATACCAATTTAAATACCTTTCGCCCAAGTTCTTTCTGTTTCTGCTCAGTATTAGGTTTCTGCGCCAACGCAATTTTCTGATATTCACGCCGCATCTGCCTAAGCTGTTGCAGGTCTGTCAGGTGATAGCGGTCGGCAAATTCAGTGAACTCATTGTCGGTGCCAGATAAAATCTTGTCCCGCCAATATTCTATTTCGTGTAATTTATCGGCCTGCTGTTTTTTTGCCGCCTGGGTTTTTTCTACCAGTTTTTCAAATACATCCAGCAGTTCTGAATCGCTCGCCGCCAGTTTGGTGATATGCCGTATTTGCCGGTTTCGGGAACTAGAAGGCTTCATGGCAGCCGCCACCTTTATTTCATGTCGTAGGCGGGCGTCGGTGAGTAGGTTTTCGATTTGATCCATGGGCAGGGCGATTAAATCTGCAATAAGATTCTGAATAGCCTGCTGCTCACGCTTTAGCTGGGACTTGGATGGCTCGTCATATAAATTCTTATTGCCCTCTTCTTCATGCATAAGCTAAGGTCGCAAATCCGAGAAAACTTAGAAAGCCAATAACATCAGTTATGGTTGTAAGGGCCACACCACCGGCTAGGGCAGGGTCAATATTCATTGAACGAAGCGCAATGGGGAGGAATACTCCCGCCGCAGCGGCTGCGATAAGGTTAATGGTCATAGCGGCAGCAATAATGGCAGAGAGTGTGAAATCTTGAAACCATATGCCGGCAATAATTCCGACGGTAACTGCCCAAAAAATGCCATTAATAGCGCCCATTATCAGTTCCCGATTTAGCAACCACCGCATATTATTTTTGCGTATATGGCCAAGAGCCATACCGCGAATCACCAGAGTAAGAGTTTGTGTGCCAGCCACACCTCCCATGCTCGCCACTATGGGCATAAGGACGGCTAGGGCTATTACCTTGTCTAGGGTGGCCTGAAACTGCCCAATAACGGCAGAGGCGGCCAGGGCGGTCAATAGGTTTATGCCAAGCCAGAGCATGCGCCTTGGCGTCGATCGGCGCAGGGAGATAAAGGTATCATCATCTTCTCCTAAACCCGCAAGGCCCATCAGCGAATGATCGGCATCGTCGCGAATAACATCCACCACATCATCGATGGTAATGCGGCCAAGCAAACGTCGATCTCCATCCACTACCGGTGCGGATATCCAGTCATTTCGTTCAAACAGGTTTGCCACCTCGGTATCGGACATATCGGCTGGAATAACCTCGGCATCGGCATTCATTAACTTGTATACCGGTTCGGTCGGATCCGCAGTTAGAATATGCCGGATAGGAAGTTCGCCAATCAGTAGATCATCCCGATTAACCACATAGAGCGAGTCCGTCATTCGTGGAATTTTTTCATGACGCCGCAAAAAACGAAGCACTACATCGATTGTGATATCAGCCCGCACCGTTATGGTGTCGGTATTCATCAGACCACCGGCACTTTCTTCGTCGTAAGGAAGCACAGATTCAACGCGCAGTCGATCCTGCTGCGTCATCAAATCGAGAACTTCAGCAGTTACCTTGTCTGGTAACTGCTGAAGAATATCTGCGACATCATCGACGTCCCAGATTTCCGTTAGAGCGGCAACCTCGGAGCTATCCATCAAGTTGAGAATATAGTTACGAACGTCTTCGCTTAGGCGCAGAAGTACATCGCTTTCGAGCTCAGTGTCGAGCAATTCCCACAGAACGTTCCGTTCATTAGGAGGCGAAGATTCAAGTAAGTGGGCGATTTCCGAAGCTGACAGACTGTTCAACAGGCTGCGCACCTGATGAATGGCACCACCACCGAGTGCTAAAGAAAGTCCTTCAAGGTGCGTCTTTTCTGTCACCGGAAACCCTTATGCTTTTGGTTTGATCTCGGCTCGCTAGAAGCCGATTGAAGCAAGCATAGTCTACTGCTCTCTCGCCCTAAGTGATAGATTGTACAAAGAAAACCCCGCATATAGCGGGGTTTTCTTTGTACTGGGAAAGTAGATCTAAAACTTGCCCTTATTTAGATATGAAAAAGGTTCACGACCTTCCAAAACTTCTATCACGCTGTCGACCGTTTGCGTCCGGCGGCGCAGAATAGAAGTTTCCGAATACCAAGCTGCATGCGGCGATAGAATTACATTGTCGAAGGCGTAGAGTGGGTGGTCAGTTTGACTTTTATCTTCCATTAATACGTCAAGACCGGCGCCACCGATAAGACCTTCTTCCAGTGCTCGAACTAGATCAGGCTCATTAACAATTGGACCGCGGGCTGTATTGATAAGATAAGCCGAGTCTTTCATCGCTCGGAAAGCTTCGTAATTAAACATGCCTTGAGTATCTGGCGTTAGCGGGCAGTGAATAGAGATGAAATCACTTTTATCGATTATTTGGTCCATTTCCGCTTTCTTAGCACCAGCTTCGGCGGCGTTTTCTGCGGTCACGTATGGATCATAGGCCAAAACTTTCATGCCAAGAGCTTGGGCTCTTTCGTTGATCAGGCGGGGAATGCGGCCAAAGCCGACCAATCCCAAGGTGCCGCCAACTACTGAATTTATAGGCATGCCTTTTTTAACGTCCCAAACACCAGAACGAACACTTTTGTTATATAAGAATAGTTTGCGGTTCAGGGTAAGAATTAGAGCAATCGCATGAGTTGCAACTTCTTCTATGCAGTAAGTAGGAATATTGCCAACCATAATGCCTTTTTCGCTACAGGTAGGTACGTCAATAGTATTAACACCGATACCGTTGCGAATAATCATCTTGCACTGTTGCATGCCATTGATGATCTCAGGAGTCATTTGCGCGTAGGTATTAATAACTGCATCTGCGTCTTTGACTTCTTCAGCAAGGGTAGAAAGATCAGTAACTTCGATCAACTTGGCATCAACCTTATCCAGCATTTCCCGTTCGATAATTAGATCGGGAAATATGTTGTCCGTAAGGACGACTTTAAATTTGCTCATTGCTATCTATTCCTCAGTTTTCTGTATCTGGTGATTCTAAATAAAGTGGTTTTTGCGGGCCCGAATGAGGCCCACAAAAGACCGCGCATTATATATGTTTTTGCATACATTGATATTTTGTCGAAATTCTTATAGATAGTAATTTTAGCCAACATAAAATCTGTATATTAAGAGCTTATTTGAGGGTACAGACTGTGACAAGACTATTGCTGGTGATAATGGTATTTTTAGTTTCTAGCTATGCAGCGGCGCACCATTCGCGTGCAAATTTCGATAACAGTATGACGGTTCAAATAACCGGTACTGTTGTGGATTACTCCTGGAGAAATCCCCATGTATATATGGAGGTGGAAGGTGAAGACGATACAGGTGTTAGCCGCACTTGGTTGTTAGAAGCGCACTCGGTAACTGCTATGGCTGGATTCGGCTGGGATCGCGACTCTTTGGATGATGGGGAGCTGGTAACTTTTTCAGGTTCTCCAGATCGTAATCCATCGAAGTTTTTTGTGCTGTTGGATTATATAGACAAGGCCGATGGGTCTCGTCTCTATGCCTTTGGCGATCGCAGTGCCGAAAGAGAAGAACTAGTAATTGCTGCATCAGATGACTTTACCGGCACTTGGTCTCTCGATTTCAGTCGCTTTAATTCGCGCGAAGCAGGGGGTGCTCCTCCTACTGATTGGTCTTATACAGAAAAAGCGCAAGCCGAAGCAGAGGCTTTTAGCGTGAATGATAATCCGGAGCTCAACTGTCTGCAGATTGGTGTTCCAAAGGTAGTTATCTATCCCTATGGAACCAATTGGACTCGCGACGAAAATACTATTCGTATTCAGAAAGAGCACCTGAACGAAAATCGCGTTATCTGGTTAGATCGCGATGCAGAAACATTAAAAAATCAGGCCCCAAGCTATTTGGGGGGTTCATACGGTTATTTCGAAAGTGAGCGCCATTTGGTGGTTGAGACATCAGGTTTTCTGCCAACAATTTGGGGTAATGCTAATGGTGTGGATTCAAGTGAACAGAAAACTGTAATTGAACACTATGTATTGGCTGAAAATGGAATGTCGATAGAGGTTTCTTATACCGTCACCGACCCCGTTTATTTGACAGAATCAGGTACAAAAACCGGCGGCTATATCAAGGCATTGGATCGTGAGTTTGAAGAAATCGAATGTGATCCCACTGCGGCAAGCCGGCATCTTTCTGTTGAGTAGGATTTAAAAAAAAGTGCAAATAAAAAAGGCTCCAATAGAAGCCTTTTTGTTTTCTGGAAGAGAGCGCTAGTTGCCGCCTCCAGGTAAAAATGAATCGTCTGGGGTGCCCATAAAGCAACCGACAATATAGGGGAAGCCTTCGGTTACGTAGTAGCCGTAGCCGCCGTCCCGCGTCATACCGTTACACTCATCTAAGTCACCAGATCCGGCTTCATAGACATAGTCTTGGCGGAAAGCTCCGTTATAAGGCTGCTCACTGTATTCCGCAGAGGAGCCTCCCAGATCCAGGGTGGGCCGATTACCAGATATCAATCTATAGCTAGAAGTAACCTTACGGAACTGTCCGTTCTCGCCAATGTATAGTCCAAAAATAGGGAATCCATCAGCGGCAAAACCTACCACTCCAGATTCGGCGCTTCCGGTGCCGTCAAATAAAGCGTTGGGACTGCCGTGATAATGATACGCGCCAGAGGGTTGCGTGTGGGCATTATGGGAGTCGGTACGAAAACCGTTATCGGAGAACATGGGGTCAAATCGCCATTCGTCTTCGTCTGCAACCGTATTTGCGCCGCAGCCGATCCTTTCATTGGGAACGCCTACGCCTAAACAGGCTGCAGCGTAAATATCGATTTTGACACCGTTTAGGTAGATGCCTTGTTCAGTACCTAGGTCTCCGAAGTAAATCTCGTCCGCAAAATCCGGAGTGGCCGTTACCCGGTAGGTATCGTCTTGCTCAGAAACGGTGGTGGCAAAGCGTCCCGTATCCTGCATATCGTGGTTCGGAATACCGTCCGACTCAAATACACAGTTGCCATTCACAACGCTGATAGATAGGTTGGCTGTAAACAACGTATCGTCGGCGGTACTGTCTTCGGTTCCGTTTAAATCTGAAACAGATGCGGTGTAGTCTCTAACAAATCGAGCGCAGGTATAGGTGCGAGCGCTATATATGCCGTTATTTCCACCGTCGGTAATATCAAGAGCATCGCCAGTAGCGGACGCGCTGAAGTTTGCGAGTTCTCCTCGGATACGAGCGGCTTCTATTTGAAGCTCAAAGAGGGTATCAACGTCAGTTACAGGATTTAGTGTGAAGTCCGCAGTACTTAGCTGATACAGGGTTTCAACATCGAAATTATTAATCAATTGATGAGTGCCGTTACGCACTGACCAGCCATCTACGGAATCGTTGGCAAAATAGTCTGAGTAAGCGTGTTCTCGGGTGTCGCCGTCAACCGAGGATAAATACCCCGCAAAGCTAATACTGTCGTAGATATTGGTAATGCCGGCACCTGCCAGCTCGGCAATAGTAGCGTACATATCCGTCACAGTTATCAGACTGTTTTCAACAACACCTGCACGGGAAACGCCGGCACCTGATACGACCATGGGTACTCTTAACCCACCTTCAAATAACGAGCCTTTAACCTGTTCATTATTAAATACCATCTGATCTCGCTGGCGATTGCCAGTTCCATTGTCGCCAACAAAGATAATCACCGTGTTGTCCCGTTCCTCTTGAGATAGCGTATCAAGTAGATTTCCGATTTCTGTATCCATGGCTTCTATCATGGCCAAAAAACATTCTCTTGAGTCGCTACAGTCAACTATATCTCGAGTGTGGAGCGATCCGTCAGGCAAATGCACCGGCCCATGGGGAGCGTTGTAAGCTAGGGTAAGAAACCAAGGAGTGTCCTGAGAGGCTATCCAGATTTCCGCAAGGCGTGTTAGTTCGCTTGTATTATAACCGGTGCTGGTCTCGCTAGAGATTGCGGTATCAGGGCTATCTTCAACCAGGGTCCAGCTGTTGTAATCGGCGATATTAGCTAGAGGACCGGCAAAGTAGGGAATGCCATTAGCGACCGGGTTTGATTCGCCGCCGATTTCCGTAGTGTTTAAATGCCACTTGCCAATATAAGCAGAAGCGTAATCGGCAGTGGCCGCATTGTTAGCCAGATATTCGTAAATAATTTCATCGCCTTCGTTGAGATTGCCCGGTACTGAAATAACGCCACTATTAACACCGTGTTTGCCCGTCAAAATTGCGGCACGGGTGGTGGAGCAGGCGGGAGTTGCCCAAGCATTTTGGAAAATAATACCCTCTTCAGCAAGCTGAGAAATCGTAGGAGTTGTGGGCGGATCAATCGAATAGCTGTATTCGGCAGATGAATCCACACCCTGATCGTCAGAAAGAATAAATAGGATATTGGGTTGGTCAGCTTCCTGATCGCCGCCACCATCACCGTCGTTATCTGCGGGGATCCCAGCACTCGCAACTATATTGGCTAAAGTCGTATCGTTAATATTTGAGGACACAGAAGAAGTGGCAAGATCTGTTACCGCAGTAGTTAAGTCGGCCAAGCTAGCTATAGAAAACGTATCGTCTGCAAGATCGGTAGCCAAATCAGATACAAGGTCGGACAAAGAGCCGGCGTCGTTATCGTTTAGCTGAGAGATTAGCGCTAGTACGGTGCCGTATTCGCCGGCATCATCAGTTCCAGCCCCAGCTGCACTTAAATCGGTGGGTACCTGAGTGGTGATATCGCTATCTAAACCAAAGGCACTAGCAACGGCATTATTGTGGGTTGTAAGGGCAGTGTCAAAGTCAGTTTCGGCTGCCGCTAACTGTGCAGCGATTTCGGTAAGTGGTGAGACAATAAAGGAGCCATCGCCGCTGACATGCACTACCGCACGCAACATTGGTGCCGTGAGAGTGCCTCCCGTGGCTTCGTCTGTGTAAGTGCCGCCGGTACATTCAATTAGCCCGGTGCCTTGATATTCAATGGTGGTACCAAAGTCTGCCAGTCCATTGGCAGTGGTGCCTGTCGCAACGGTTGTACTTTTCGCTCCGCTGGAATCCACTTCAAATAACTCACAACTTGCACCGCTCACTAAGCCCTTAAAAAAAGTGACATCTGCACTAAAGGAGTCAGTAATTGGATCGGGATCACCGGAATCAGGCGCCTGAGTGGCGCCGCCGCCTCCGCAGGAGGCGAGAAAAAAAGATGTGATAGCTACTGCCCAAAAAATACGCATAAGGTTCACCCAAAACTTGGATGCATTGTATTGCAAAAAGCTTGACAGTCTAACAATGAACTATGGAAACATTGTGGAGGCTCTCAGTTCATTTACCTCAATAATAAAATGCTAATCAGAGCTTTTTTCGGTACTCAAGATACCAATCGGCAAAGTGGCCAATGCCTTCTGCTAATGGAGTGCTTGGTTGATAACCTACAGACTGGTTCAGATCGTCGATATCCGCCCATGTGGCTTCTACATCGCCCGGTTGCATTGGCAGATATTCGCGAATTGCCTCTTTTCCTAAAGCGCTCTCGAGGGTTCGAATAAAAGTTTCTATTTCTATCGGTTGGTTATTGCCGATATTGTAGATTCGATAGGGCGCGCTGCTATCCGCGGGAGAGGTGGTTTTGTGGTTGGGCTGCGCCTGAGGAATAACATTCAGGCAATGTACTACGCCTTCAACAATATCCTCTATGTAGGTGAAATCCCGTTTTAGTTTGCCTTGATTGAAGATGGGTAGGGGTTCTCCACGCAGTATTTTCTCGGAAAAGCTCCAGTAGGCCATATCTGGTCGGCCCCAGGGTCCGTATACCGTAAAAAAGCGCAGTCCCGTTGTGGGGATTTTGTAAAGGTGCGAATAGCAGTGCGCCATAAGCTCGTTGGACTTTTTGGTCGCGGCATACAAAGAAACAGGGTGATCGACATTGTCCGCAGTCGAAAAAGGCATTTTTGAGTTCAGGCCATAAACGGATGAAGACGAGGCGTAAACCAAGTGCTGCATTTGATCCGCATTGCGGCAAGCTTCTAGAATATTCAATGTGCCAACCACATTTGAATCGGCGTAGGCATGGGGATTGGTTAACGAATAGCGAACACCAGCTTGGGCGGCAAGGTGCACCACGCGATTAAATTGGTAATCTTTAAAAAGTGATTCAATTCCATCACGGTCGGCTATATTGAGTTCGCGGAACTCAAAATTGGGCTCTGAACTCAACTGAGCTAATCGATCCGCTTTTAGCTGGGGAAGGTAATAATCATTAAGATTGTCGATGCCTACAACGGATATGCCTTGGGCCAGCAGTTTTTTGGCAGTAAAGAAACCGATAAAACCTGCCGCACCCGTTACTAGTACTTGCATCAGATAACCCGGTTCATAGAGATGGAGTCACCGCGGCCCATCCCGTAATAATTAAATCCCATAGCTTTTAACTCTTTCACGTCGAACATATTACGGCCATCCACAATTACGGGATGCTTAAGTTCGTCGCGTATTTTTATGAAGTTCGGTGCGCGAAACTGCTTCCATTCAGTACAAACTGCCAGTGCGTCGGCGCCAGAAAGTGCCTTTTCTTTGCTACTAACCAGCATTAGATCGTCTCTTTCGCCATATATACGCTGAGTTTCTTCACCGGCTTCGGGGTCAAAGGCCTGTACTTTGGCACCGGCAGCCCAAAGGCGTTCCATCAGTACCCTGCTTGATGCTTCGCGCATATCGTCTGTATTGGGCTTAAAAGCGAGGCCCCAAATAGCAATGGTTTTACCTTTTAAGTCGTCATCGAAATGTTTGTTTAACAGATCGAACATTACTTCCTTTTGGCGATAATTTACGGCTTCAACGGCTTGCAGTAGTTCTAGTTCATATCCCACTTTGCTAGCGGATCTAACCAAAGCCTGCACATCTTTTGGGAAACAAGAACCGCCGTAGCCACAACCAGGGTAGATAAAGGAATAGCCGATACGGGAATCTGAACCTATTCCATGGCGAACCTGCTCAATATCTGCACCTATAAGTTCGGCCAGGTTAGCTAGCTCATTCATAAAGCTAATTTTAGTTGCCAGCATACAGTTAGCCGCATATTTGGTTAGCTCTGCTGAGCGCACGTCCATTAAAATAATACGGTCATTGGTTCGGTTGAAAGGTGCGTAGAGATCACGTAAACGAGCTTCTGCGTCAGCATCATCGGTGCCAATAACAATACGATCGGGGCGCTGGCTATCGGCGACCGCTGCGCCTTCTTTTAGAAATTCGGGATTGGAGACAACGGCTACTTTGTAATCTACGCCTCGAGATTCAAGGACTTCCTTAACTCGCGAAGTAACGATATCCGCGGTGCCAACGGGCACTGTGGACTTGGTAACCAAAATGGCGTCATTTTCTATATTTTCTGCAATGCTGGAGGCTACAGCTAATACATATTTTAGGTCAGCTGAACCGTCTTCATCCGGGGGGGTTCCCACGGCAATAAAAAATAAATCGCTGTGATTTACGCCTTCGGTTGGTTCACTAGTGAAAAGCAGCCTCTGTTCAGCGATATTCTCTTTTACGAGGTTTTCGAGGCCGGGTTCGAAAATGGGGATATGCCCTTCTTTGAGTCGGGCAATTTTCTTTTGGTCAACGTCGACGCACATCATGGTATTGCCAACATCCGCCAATACTGCTGCTTGCACTAAACCTACATAACCTATGCCAAATACCGTTACTTTCAACTGGGCTTCCTATTATTGCTTGTTACGAAATAAGTCCAATTGCTAATTATGCCAGATATGCTGCGCTAGGTTAGGCTGTATGTGCGATGATCTTGGCCTATAAGGGTAGCATTTTGACTTTATGATCTAGGTAAAAATAACAAAATGTACAAAAAACAAAATCGAGTATTCCGCTTGCGTTGCGAATACTCTAATTACATGAATAGTTTGGTCGTAGTATCTTAGTTGCACTTCAATGAGGATTTAGCTGTTGGAAGAATTATTGGAACAGAAAGTGGAAGAGGGTGACGGTCTTGAGCTATTGCCATTTGAGTTCGCGCGCACTTTCAGAATAATTTTGGCTGAAGAGGCTGTGATTGTTGCGCCTGATACCTCAGTTGATGCATTGACCGAGGTACGACGCTTTATCGCTAGCAGCCCCGAGATTATCAGCAAATCAATGGAGGATTTTGATGAGATATTACGGACAACCTACGCAAATAAACGAAATACCTCTGCGTCAGTTATGGAAGATATACAAGATTTTGTTAATCTAGAATCTGCCGCTGAAGCGCTAGAAAATAGCGCAGATCTGCTGGATGCGGATGACGACGCACCTATTATTCGCCTTCTTAACGCAATTCTTGCCGAAGCTCTAAAAGAACAGGCTTCCGATATTCATATTGAACCCTACGAAATCGAAGCACGTATCCGATTCAGGCTGGATGGCGTCCTGCGCAGTGTATTAACTCCCTCGGTGCAAATTGCTCCGCTATTGATTTCGCGAATAAAGGTGATGTCTCGCCTCGATATCGCAGAAAAACGTTTACCCCAAGATGGCCGCATGACCGTGCGCTTAGGTGGACGCCAGATAGATATGCGGGTTTCCACAATGCCTTCCAGCTACGGCGAACGGGTAGTGCTGAGGCTACTAGACAAGCAGGCGGGCCAACTTAAGGTTGATGATCTCGGTATGAGTGGTGCCCTTAAGGCAAAGCTAGTTGACCTTATTGAACGCCCTCACGGTATTATTTTGGTAACCGGACCCACCGGTTCCGGTAAAACCACAACGCTCTACGCTGCCCTTCAGCAAATGGATAGACTGCAGCGCAACATCATGACCGTGGAAGATCCGGTGGAGTATGATTTGGCTGGTATTAGTCAAACCCAGGTCAATTTGCGCGCTGGTATGACCTTTGCGAAAGGTCTTCGGGCAATGTTGAGGCAAGATCCTGATGTAATTCTGATTGGTGAAATTAGAGATTCAGAAACTGCAGAAATCGCTACCCAGGCTAGTTTGACAGGCCATTTAGTATTGTCCACATTGCACACCAACATGGCTTCTGGAGCCGTCACTCGCATGCAGGATCTGGGCGTCGACGGTTTTTTACTGGCTTCAACTCTAAGAGGTGTTCTTGCTCAAAGGCTGGTGCGTCAACTCTGTTTAGTATGCAAAGAGCCTTTTCAAGTTGAAAGTTTGGTAGCTGAAAAACTGAGTTTGGATTCTGGAACGCAGATATTTTCGCCAAAGGGCTGTGAAGAATGTAATCACACGGGCTTTGATGGCCGATTGGGAATCTTCGAACTGGTAACCATTACCGACGAGCTGCAACGATTGATTCACGATGGTGCCAGCGAAGTCGAGATCGAACAGGCCATCCGAGTGGATGTACCTAGCATTCAGGAGTCTGGTTTTGCCTTGGTTCGAAATGGTCAAACTACTATCGAAGAGGTGTTGCGTGTTACCAGTGCCTAGCGCCTGCTAACTGACCCAAAATCATGCCAGCCTATGACTACCAAGCTCTGGATGCTTCAGGAAAAAAGAAGAAGGGATCGCTGACGGCTGATTCAGAGAAACAAGCAAGACGCCTGCTGAAAAATCAGGGGTTATTTGTTGAAAAAGTTAGTCAGGTTAAATCAGCCGAAAAAACCAAGTCCAATAAAGTAAAAGGCCAGAAGCAACGCACCCAAAAAATAAGTCGATTTCAGCTGGCAATGGTGCTTCGTCAGTTAGGCGTACTCATTAATTCTGGCTTGCCTCTCGATGCAGCCTTACAAATGACTGTTGAGCAGGCTGAGTCCGATAAAGAGCGTCGCATGGGTCAAGTATGGCGCGCGGAAATATCAGAGGGAAGGACCTTCTCCAGCGCTATGAGACGTTCTCCCTATAAAATTCCCGAAAACGTAGTTGCCAGCATTGGTGTCGGCGAAGAGACCGGCCATTTGCACGGGATATTGATCCGCCTTGCGGATGATCTTGAAACCGGCGCCGAGAACCAACAAGTTTTTGCCAGAGGACTTATTTATCCTTCTATATTGGTGGTTGGAAGTATTTCAGTTGTCAGCTTTATGATGGTTTGGGTTGTGCCCCGTATTACCCAGGTATTTATTAGCTCAAGAGCTGAACTACCACTTATTACGCAAATTATAGTTTCCATCAGTAATTTTGTTCTCAATTACGGTGTTGTTGTGCTCTCGTTTTTGGCGGCATTAATTATTGCTTTCAAGTTGGCCATGCGAAGACCCAATATTAAACAGGCTTGGCATGCTCGGCTATTAGCAGTGCCGGGGCTTGGCAAGTGGATGATAATGGCTAATTTGGCGGATTGGAGCCGTAGCTTGGGCACCTTATTACAAAGCGGAGTGCCGGCACTGTCGGCCTTGACAATTTCGTCGACGGTAGTTGCGAATCTAGAGTTGCGCGCTCGATTTGAGGAAGTAACGGAATCGATGCGCAGGGGATCCAGTCTGCATAATGCACTACGAGATGCGAAAGCGGGATCTGGGTTTTTGGTGCATATGGTGGGAAGCGGCGAAGCTTCGAGCGAACTGTCTGCAATGCTACTGCGAGTTTCAGACTTTTACCGAACCCGACTGGCAAGTTCGGTAGATACATTTCTGAAATTGATGAACCCCATTTTGATAGTGCTTATTGGTTTAATGATCCTGGTTATTGTTTTGGCGGTAATGCTGCCGATTATGCAAATGAATGACATTGTTGGCTAAAGGTCTACTGAAAGTAGGTATAAAAAATTATGAATATAGGTACAGGAGAAAAAAGTTGAACCCTTATAAAAAGAAAGTTCCACCTCAGGCTTCCCGATTTCAGGGTTTTACCCTTGTTGAGGTAATGGTGGTGGTAATTATTATCACTTTGATGGGCGCAATAGTTGCACCTACTGTGTTTAATCAGTTGCGCAAGGCGGAAGAAAAAAGGGTAGAGGCTGATTTGCGGGCAGTCGAGAGTGCTCTGAAACTTTATCGGTTAGATAACTTCGCCTATCCCTCCGAAGCACAGGGATTAGAGGCCTTGGTAGCTGAACCGACAACTTCACGAGCTTGGCGAGGTCCCTATCTAGAGTCAATGCCAAAAGATCCATGGGATATGGAGTATCAATATAAAAATCCCAGTCAGCACGGTCGAGATTTTGATATCTATTCCTTTGGCGCCGACCAGGTTGTAGGTGGTGAAGGTGATGGCGAAGACATGGGTAACTGGGATCTAAATTGATATTTTTTGCACACAGGTATTCATCCCCCAGAGTAAGTTCGGCAGGGTTTACCCTGTTTGAAATACTGGCGGCAATGGCGATTTTGGCTGTTGGCTTAGGAATGGTGGTAGTTAGCTTCGGTCAGTTGGCGGATAGAGATTTGGACAACCAAGCCGTCACCATTACAAGATGGATGCAGAGCCTATCAGAGCGATCCGTACTTGAGGGTGGACTGTACGGATTTCGAGTGGTTGGCGACCAATTGCAGGCAGTTAGCTGGTTTGATCATCAATGGCATGTGGTGGAGCATGAAGGCTTATTGATTCTGCCTGAGAATATAAACTTTTACATGGAGGAGGATGAAACTCATGGCGGATTTATATCTGCAGCCGATGCAGAAGATCTTGCCCTTGACCAAAGTAAGAATATTGAGCTTGGTATAGACGCGCAATTTCTTCTGGAAGATGGACAGCTAATTGAACCACTAATGGTATTTATGCCCTCCGGTGAACCGGTATCCGAGGGGAATTTACATCTGCAAGCTAGCTCGGGAAAGAGCTTGGCAGTTTTCTGGAGAATGGACGGCGTAATTGATTATTTAGATAGTTATGCAGACAGCTTGTCAATTTAAGCCGCGCATAGCGAGCCGAGGCTTTACCCTAATTGAGGTACTTATCGCCCTTACTATTTCGGGGCTGCTGATAGGTTTTGCCGTTTCACAAGTCGGACAGATCGCCTCCGAACGCATCGCCTTGCAAGAGCGTCTGGCTGCAGACACTGTGGCTTGGAATAAACTGATGGAGCAATATCAGTTAATAGAAGGCTGGGCCGGTAACACAGTAGATGCTTCGGAATCGAGCGGAAGTATCGAAACCCTGGGGCTAGTCTGGGACTGGGGGCTAGAAGCTGAGGCCACTCTGGGCGAGAACTTCTATCGATATCAGGTCGAGGTGTTTGCAGAAGATGACGCGGGCACTGCTTCTGATAGCAACTCAGCGCTGCTTGCTGCCTACTTTATTGTGAACAACTAGTGCCGAATGTGAATAAGAGCATGAACATGAGCCTCAAACGCAAAAGCATCGGTTTTACGCTGATTGAAGTGCTTATCGCAATTAGCATTTTTGCAATGCTTTCAATATTTAGCGCGCAGGGGTTTTTGCTGGTGGTAAATATGGAGCAGCGAAATAGAGACGAGGTGGCAGTAGAACAGTCCTTCCACAAAGTTTGGTCACTAATTGGGCAGGACCTTTTGCATATTAGACAGCGGCCTATCCTCGATCAATTAGGAACTGTATCGGGGGCCTATATGGCTGGGCGCGACCCTTATTTAGTCGAGTTTACCCGGGGCGGACTGCCCAGTTTGCCGGTTGCACCGGGCGGCATGATGCGCGTGGCCTACCGTCTGTCAGATGAAGGTGAACTAATTCGAATCACCTGGTCGGCTCTTGATTCAGCGGATATAGATGATGTTCAAGAGCGAGTAATAATGTCGGGATTGGCAGAGGTCCAATTTGAACAGCTTAATGACAGTAACTACTTTGAAGAAATTTGGCCGCCCCTCAATACTCAGGGCGATACCGCGAACCTGATGCCCCGAATGATCCGGGTGAGTTTACAAACCATAGATGGATTAGAAATGCGTCGCCTAATGCCGGGAATTATTCCAGCAACTACAGGCGGACCTGGTGGCGGAAGAGGTAGAAATGGTTCTGGTGGTGATGAAGCTGGAGACGAGACTTAAATGCGCGCCTCGCCGCCAACTCAGAATCAACAAGGCTTTGCCCTTTTAGCCGTATTGATTCTTTCCGGTATTTGTCTATTAATGATCGGCCAAATAACTTATCGGCATCAACTAGACAAAAGCGCTATTAGTAGATCGCTTCTTCAGGATCAGACAATTCTATTGGCATTGAGCGCAGAAAGTTGGGCGAGACAAATATTGCGAGACGACGCTGAGAGCAATCAGTCGGATTCCTTAGAAGACGATTGGGCTCAAGCAATTCCAGTACTTCCGGTCGAGGGCGGTCTTCTGCGGGGATGTATTAGGGATATGCAGAGCAAGTTCAATTTGAACAACCTCCAAACATATACGGCGGATAGCTGGAATGATGAGCTAGCCTCACTGTTTTCCAGCGACTTGGACGTCTTTCTAAATTTACTCGCAATATTAAAGCAGGATTCAAGCGAGCTGCGGGCTGCGGTAATAGTAGATTGGACGGACGCGAATTCAGACCTGATTATTCCCGGTAGTGCAGAAAATCTTGATTACATGTTGGAGAGTCCTGCCAGGCTGGCCGCCAACAGGGCGCTTACTAATATTGAGGAGCTCGCGGGTTTGCCAACTTTTTCGGATATAGATGTATTGCAGCTCTACCCGTATGCGACAGCGCTTCCAGGTGCTACTGGAGTGAATGTAAACACTGCCTCAGCGGAGCTGCTAACCGCACTTTCCTCAGTAATGGATAGATTTTTAGTGGAGTCTATTCTTAAAGCACGGCCTTTTGATTCCCTAGATAATTTTTATGCTTTTGTGGCAGATGCAACGGGCTACATGAGTTTGTCAGAGCTCCGGGAGCAGCTGCCAGCAACTATGCTGACGGTATCCAGCCAATATTTTGAATTGCTGGCCAGTGTGACTTTGGTGGGCCAAGAGGTAAAGATGCGAAGTTTAATGCAGCGAAATGGTACTGAATCCGCCGTGTTCATGAGAGAATTTCAAACGGTTCCCTTTGTGCTTTCCGATAATTCACAAGGGCTGGTATCAAGCTTTGATTGCTATAACTTTTCGCCGGACGAAAATGAATCCTGAATTACTCCACATAGATGAATATTTGAGTGCTTCTGAGCCTTCTTCTGAATCTTCAGAGGAACGTTCCGAACGGCTTCTGTCTCTATGGGTTAACTCTGATCAGATCAGCTTCCACAAGGTCGAATTGCCTGATGTTCCGAAGAGTAAGTGGCTGTTGCTTTTGCCTTGGATACTCGAAGATCAATTGCTAGTGCCGGTTGAAGATTTGCATTTGGTTATATGTTCCGTCAGTTCCGATCGTGTTGCTGATGTTGCATCTATTCCAAAAACAGAAATGCACAGATTGCAATTATTATTGGAAAGCGATTCAAAACAGGTCCAATCTCTAATACCGGATATCTTCGCTGTGCCTTTGGAGTCGGATTTTATAACCGTCGCTATGCTTGGTGGCCGGTTATTGGTTCGCTCCGGGCAATATCAGGGGTTTTCGGGTAGCCCGGAATTTGTATGGGCTGCATTGCAGTTACAGCAGTTACAGTCGATAGCGCAAGATTCGTCCATGCAGCAGTCCCTTCGCATTCAATGTATTGGTCTAGATACAGAGTCGGTGCCCGACTGGGCGAAGTCTCTGTGCGTATTTAGAACAAATCCGATTAATTGGCAATTTGCTGATGTGCCTGCGGAGACAGATTTATTCACCGGTGCGTTTAAAGCACAGAGAGGGCTAGCAAACTTATCTTTCTGGATGCCAACTTTAAGTATTGCTGCCCTTGCTCTTGTTCTTTTTTTTAGCTGGGCTCTAGTAGACCATGTGAAAGCCGGTCGCGAGTTAATGCAAATAAATCAGCAGGTTTTGAACGAGTTCGAGGCGATTTTTGGCGAAGCCAGCTCTGCGATGAACACCGTGCAAAGGGATGCTGTAGAGATATTGAGGCAAAGAGAGCTGCGTTATTTTACGATGGCGAACTCGGTTATGGACATTACTCAATCGCTGGATGCGGTGATCAGCAATTGTTCTGATTGTGATTTTTCTAGATTACGAATTTCCGTTGATAACGCGACTTTGAACATGTCACAAAATACGAATGCCTTGTCCCGTTTGAGCACTATGGATGGGTTCGCGGTGTCATCAAATACGCCAGATGAATCCGGGCAGGTACAGTTAGAAATGCGAAAAGTCTCTCCATGATATCCATAAAGCCAATTACAGCTATGATATCAGGAATTCTATCAAAGATTGATTCTTGGTGCGCCGGGATTAGCGCGCAGGAACAGCAAATCTTGCGAATTGGGGTACCGCTTATAGGGCTGCTTTTGACCTATTTAATTTTGCTACAGCCATTGGGGTCGGCCTACTTTACTCGGCAATGGGAACTGTCTGACCGACAAGCTGATCTAGTCTGGATACGCGATCAGCGCGAAATACTGGAGCGGTTGAATACATCTTGCGACCCGAGGGCACAGATTTTTCAGGCCGATGCTTTGCAAGCAGATATTGAAGCCGCTTCGAGACGTTTTGGTTTGGTGCCACAAATACGAACTCTAGCAGGTAAAAATCATTATCAGCTTAGTTTGTCTAACGCTCAGGGTAATCGCGTACTAAATTTGGTTCGTGTACTTGCCTGCGGCGGCGCGAGCGTTACTAGTTTAGATATACGAGCTTCTGACACTGAGGTAAGCGCAGTTCTTGATATTCAGTACGGGGGCACTGGATTATGACAGGCGCTATGACTGAGCCACTGAGAATAGTTACCCGTATTTTTACGGGACTTATAATCCTAGTTCTATTAAGTGCGTTTATAGGATTTAACTTGCCTGTTCGGGTATTGGTAAATTTTGAGGCTTACGGCATGAAGGTTGAAAATACTCAAGATGCCAGACTGTATAAAGGTGCACTGCGTTTGCGATCTGAAGATTATGCGAATCTGGGAATTGTAGATTTGAGCTGGACCTGGTGTCCGGGTCTTTCGCTATTGAATTGGTGCACTGAGATAAGTGCGGATGCATTGCAGTTTGAAGGGGAGCTCGGCTTGAAGTTTTCTGGCGGAATTGAACTTACAGACTTTAGGCTTGAAATGGACTCATTAGAGTTTCTTGGGTTGGTGCCGGGATTAGCAGATGCCAAACTGCGCGGAAGAGTACGATCAATGGAAATCCGAAATTTTAATTGCCCGCTTCGCGAAAGCCGAAATTTATCCGCTGAGTTTGAGCTTGTTGAAGCCCGCATACTGGGAGGCGAGTTAGGATATATTGATATCCAGATAGAGCAACAGGATGAGCAGTATGTGATTCAGGCCAGCGGTCGGCAGTTGGAGGGCCAATTTCTAGTAGATAGTGGTCTCACTTATCGTGGCTCTGGAGAAATTACTCCACCAGCGAATTTGATTGGAATGATGGGCAGTTTGGCTCGGCCTTTAGGAAATGGTCGATTTGGTTGGGAGTTAGAAGGGCAAATTCCATGCTGATGTCATTCCTTGATAAAACTAAGATTCGTTGGGTTGCCAATATGGTTTTAGTAGGACTTTGTGTGCTGATGTTATGGATGTTAATAGACCGGGCATTCCTTTCACAAATGCAGACAGGTTTGGGGTCTGAGCCATTACGGCCATTGCCCAATACCTTACGGCTGGCCTGGTTCCAATCTGATGCGGCAATCGGGGTTGTTGAGTTAACCGAAATCTCCGAGGAACTCGCAGATGCAAGTATTCGTGCTGAACTGCTCGGCGTAATTATCCATGAAGATTACGCCTTCGCAGCTATTCAGACACCTCAGGTGCCCGATGGTCTTTATGAAGTCGGCGATGAAATCGATAATAATACTGAATTGGTGAGAATTGAATCTGACCGGGTAGTGGTTCGAGAGCGTGGTGCGGAACGGCAAATTCGACTAAATCCTTTGGTGGAAGGTGGTTCGCTGAACGACGGCAGTTTGATTCAACCAGTACCTAGTGATGGTGCGGGATTTAGTTTGGCCGGTGTATTAGGAGCCACGCCCATAAATGTCGCGGGATTTGGGTTGGGAGTTCGCCTCGATTCGGTGGATGATGAAATCAGTTCGATGTCAGATTTGCGTGCGCGTGACGTGGTTCTTGAGGTGGGTGGTAAGCCAATTTCAGAACTGATGTCTAATCCGCTGCTGTGGCAAGAGTTTTTGCGGCAGACAACTGTGCGCCTGTCTGTGCAAAGGGAGGGTGAAGCCCTCGAAATTTCTGTTAATGCTCGCTCACTGGGCGAGCGAATTCTGCCCAAGATTGGGCAGGGTTTAGTGCAATAGGTGATAACAATGAATAAGACCTCTCATTACTTAGGTAAAGGTCGTCCGGTAATACCAAAACTAGTTGTCATAATAATTTCCCTAGTATTGGTGGCGGAAATACAGGCTCAATCTGTACTAATTAATTTCCGCGATGCGGATATTCGCACTGTTATCGAAAGCGTAGCTGAGATTACTGGGAAGTCATTTGTGCTGGATCCTCGCGTTCGCGGCACTATTACCATAGTTTCACCAGAACCCATTGCAGAAGAGCTGCTTTATGAAGCCATACTCTCCGCCCTCCAGGTTCAAGGTTTTCAGGCCATAGATGACGGCGCAATAGTGCGCGTTGTGCCCTTTACTACCGCCTTTAATACGCCAACGGATTTTGTTGGAAGCGAATTGGCCACTCGAGTATTTGCTCTTGATTATGCCAAGGCATCTGAGCTGGTGGCAGTAGTAAAACCTATTATGAGTAAAGGCGGTCTAATGCAGGCCTTTGCGGCAGGAAATAACCTTCTTGTGACAGATACGGTTTCACAGCTGGATCGGCTCGATTCGCTATTGGATGAATTAGATACTCCAGACCAGTCTGCGGTCGAGGTTATCTATCTTCAACATATCTCCGCGGGTGAGGCCATACATATAGCCGATCAAATGCAGAGTCTTGAACAGCTGAATCTGAGCATTGTTGAAGATTCATTTAATAATCGGGTAATTGTTGGAGGCTCGCGTATCGGTCGCTTGTCATTCCGGCAAATGCTTGAAGCCTTAGACGTGCCCTCAACTAGAGGCGGTGGTATAGAAGTTATTTATCTCAATTATTCCGATGCTCTGGCCGTAAAAACTATGTTGGATAGCATGTTGCAGTCACAAACATTTTTGCGATTAGCTGGTGAAGTAGCTACAGAGGGCGCTACCAGTAACTACCGTGTTGAGGTAGATGAGGATAACAATGCTTTGGTAATAGCTGCCTCTGCTCCAGTTGTAGCGGAAATTCAAAATTTGGTGCGGAAAATTGACCGACCGAGATTGCAGGTACTTATCGAGGCAGTAATTGCCGAAGTAACGGAAGATCAGGCACGACAACTTAGCGCGCAGTTACTCTACGCAAGCTCTGGAGCTGGTGGCTATATATCCCGATTTGATGATTTAATTTTATCTTTAGTTGGCTCGGGTTTAGATGGAGCAATCGATGAGACCGAGGCTACCGGAGCAGCCAGCCTTATTCCGAATGGTGGTATTGGTGTAGTGGGGTCATTTGATCAGGATAATGGCGAAGGTTTTGGTGCTTTGATTCAAGCACTCAAAAGTGACAGTGAAACGCGTATTCTTTCTACTCCTTCGGTAGTCACCTTAGACAATGAAGAAGCAACACTGTCTGTTGGTAATGAAGTGCCCTTTATTACGGGAAGTACTACCACTACCGGCAATGGCACTGCCAACCCCTTTACTACTATCGAACGACAAGAAGTTGGCGTTATGTTGCGTGTAGTGCCACAAATTAACGAGGGCTCGGCAGTACGACTTGAGATTGAACAGGAGTCTTCAAATTTACTTGCCCAGGCACAGGCGGAATTTGGAACCGAGGACGTGATAACCAGCAAAAGAACCATCAGCACTAACGTAATGGTTGGCAATGGAGAGGTTTTAATTCTGGGCGGGCTAATTAATGAGTCCTCAACCGATACTGAGTCAAGAGTGCCGATTCTCGGAGATATTCCGTTTTTGGGTAGATTGTTTCGATCTACTTCCAATACCGGAGATCAGAGCGTGCTTATGATGTTTATTCGCCCAACCATCTTGGAAAATAGTTTTGACGCAAATGAGGTAACTCAACGCCAATTTGATTATTTGCGCACGCATGAGAGCGAATACTTCCTCGAAAATGGAGATGAGGCCTCACCTATCTTGCGCGATTTCTTTGGCGAAGAGGCTGAGGCCGATGAAGCCGCAGAATAGTCTGATAAATAGCGCAAAGACAACCCCCATGGCGATGGGCTAAGCTGTAATCTATGTATTGTGATTACTTCGGTTTTAAGCAGGAGCCTTTTACTATTGCTCCTGATCCTGCCTTTCTGTATCCCAGTTCTCCCCATCGACAAGCGCTTGCCCATTTAAAATATGGTCTCGACCGAGAGGGCGGATTTATTCTCCTTACGGGAGAAGTGGGCACGGGCAAAACAACCCTTACTCGCTTGTTATTACAGCATATACCGGCTGTTTTCCGCGTAGCCTATGTGTTGAATGCAAAGCTTGGTATTCAAGATGTTCTTGCCAGTATTTGTGATGAATTGCATATCAGCCTAGATGTAAATGCAGAGAAAAGCCCAAAGACTTATATCGATGCAATTAATGTCAGCCTTTTACAAGCTCATGCTCAAGGCTTTAAAACATTGGTAGTCATTGAAGAGGCACAGAACCTTGAGGAAGAGGTTCTGGAAATGTTGCGACTGTTAACCAATCTCGAAACCGATACCTGCAAGCTATTACATATTCTATTGGTGGGACAGCCAGAGTTGTTGGAGCTTATCGGTCGACCTCAGCTGCGTCAGTTAAATCAGCGAGTGGTTTCCCGATTTCACCTGGACCCACTAGACCTGGCAGAGACAGAAAAATACTTAGCACACCGTATGCAAAAAGCGGGATGCAGCAGGAAGATTTTTAGTCGATCTGCTGTTCGCGCGATATATAAACTAAGTGATGGAATCCCTCGAAAAATTAACTTGCTAGCGGAGCGAGCACTACTGGGAGCCTATTCTTTAAATAAGGAATCGGTAGAAAAAACCGAGGTGCGAGCAGCGAACAGAGAGGTTTTTGGTCTGCGTGTGCACAAAAGTATTCCAAACCAACGATTGGCGAAAATTAGTTTAGTCTTTAGTTGTCTGATGATTTCTGCGATTTTGATTGTCATATTTCTCGAATACAAACCGGCACAAGAGCCTTTAGTAGCCGCTAGCCTGGATCCCACACCTACTGACACCAACGCTGTTAAAACTAGCGGCTCTGAATTGGCGACAACCGAGGAATTAAACTTAGATGGTCAATTCCAACTCCCGGCTGAATTAGAATCTGAGACAGATTCTCAGGTTATTAAAGTTGAGCCCATTGATAATATTTCCTCGACAATGTCAGGATCTGCAGATACAGCTATGTTTTCGAGGTTAGACCAACTGATAATCGATGGCAGTCAAGCTCTTGAAGATCTAGTTCCATCTAACCCCTATGAGCAATTTTTGAATATTTGGGGTATTGAAGACAGGGCTCGCTCCTTGGAATCGTTTTGCCTTGTAGCAGCCTCGGAGGGTCTTCTCTGTGAACAAACAACCAATACTGCGCTCTGGTATTTTCGTTCTGTAAATCGACCGCAATTGGTCCAACTGCTTCCCGGTCTCAACCCTTCTGAGACTGCAGCAGCTTTCTATCTACTGAGTGGAATTTCTGATGATATGTTTCTATTGGAAAGGATGGGCAAAGAGTACAGCTTGTTCTCATCAGAGTTGGATGCCTTGATTGCGGGGCCATCGACATATTTGTGGAAGCCGCCTATCGGTTATTTTGGCTCAATCAGAGTGGGTGAAAGTAACAGAGAGGTTTTGAGCTGGTTGCAACCTCGCTTGGCTGATATTGACGCAGAGGCAAGTGCCTTAATTACGGGAGGTCGATATAGCCAGCCGATCTCCGGCGCAGTTGCTAAATTTCAGGGTAATAATTCCCTTGCGGAAGATGGTATATTGGGGCGACTTACCTTGTTAAAATTCAATGAGTTAGATGGAATGGTGCCAACATTAGGACAGGGCGTAAACTGATGTCTTATGTGCTCGACGCATTAAGGAAGGCGGAGAAAGATCGTCGTAAGCAACCGGATCTAGGATTACACAACCTTGATCAAGATGAGTGGAATAAACCGCCAGATTTAAACAAAAACTCTCTCTCGAGTATTTGGATTATCTGGTTTCTATTGATCTTAATATGTGTGTCTATTGTTGGGGTCCAATTTAGGTCGGTAGCTATTGAAGAGGCCGAAACACAGACTGCTATTGAAAACGACCTGCAACTAATAGTGGTTGCGGACGACTCTGCAACCGAGAGCAGGGTTTTTTTGGAAGAACCCTCAATAGAACCTTCAGCAGAAACCTTGCAACCAGAGCCTGTAGCTAAATTGGCAGCGCGTATTACTGAGTTCCGTTTTGAAGGTAATTTGTATATCGAAGGGAATCCGACGGCAAATCGCGTATTTATTAACGGTGGTGCTTACAAAATGGGAGATGCCCTCGAGGGCGATATATATTTGCTAGAAATTGGTGCCAACTCCGTCACTCTGTCAGACGGTTATGATCAAGTAATTCAGCCTTTACGTTAAATGTTATGGGCTATTCGCCTTCGCCAAATTTGTCTTCAATAAGTGCGGTAATGTCTTCAAAAGCTAGCTGTTCATCTTCACCCTCAACCCGCAATACCATCAGAGTACCGATACTAGCGGCCATCATCATCAAGGCCATTATGCTCTTGCAGTCCGCCAGAGAGGATTCCTCTAGGCCAAGTTCGATACTAGAACTGAATTGCCCGGCATGGTGAGCGAGCTTTGCGGATGCTCTCGCATGCAATCCAAGTTTATTCACTATAGTAATTTTTTCGCAGATCAAATGTTTAGATCTCTATGACGAACCATAACTTTAGAGTGTATCTCATCTAACTGAAGCTTAATTTGGTTGGCTACATAAACTGAACGGTGTCGGCCACCGGTACATCCAATGCCTAACGTTAGATAGCTACGTGATCCTTGTTTAAAGGAATCTATCCAGTCCTTCAAAAATTCCGAGATGGAGCTAATCATCTTGTTAACATCCTCTTGCTGCGCCAAGTATTCACTTACTTCGGCGTCTTCTCCTGAATATGCACGCAATTCCGGAATCCAATAGGGGTTGGGCAGGCATCGCACATCAAAAACAAAGTCTGCGTCCATGGGTGCTCCCTTTTTAAAGCCAAAGGATTCAATTACCACTAGAAGTTCATCCCCTTTGTGCAACAAAAACCTTTTTTCTAGGGCGCCGGCAAACATACCGGGAGCAAGAGAGCTGGTATTAATTGTTGCATCTGCAATATTTAGAAGCGGAGCAAGGATTTTTAATTCCGCGCTCAACGCAGCTTGCAGGTCTGTTGTGGAATCAGTCAGTGGGTGCTTGCGACGTGTTTCGCTAAAGCGCCGAATTAGAGTAGGGGTGTCCGCATCAAGAAAGAGTACTTCTGAAGAAACTCCCTGGTTGGAAAGTAAACTAAGGGTTTCAGGTAAGGCAGCAATTTCTTCTTCTGTGGCGCGAACGTCCACACTAACCGCAAACTTTTTGTTCCCGGATTGTCCGGCAGATTGATCCGGTTTATTGAAAAGGTCTGTTAGGAGGTGCACGGGGAAATTATCCATGCAATAAAAACCGGCGTCTTCGAGCAAATTTAGCGCAGAGCTTTTGCCTGAGCCAGAGCGACCAGTAACAATCAGAAGTTGCATCTTGTGCTCATCCAAATCACCAGAAGGTGGGTCAGATTATGTTCCGCAAAAAATAAGATTTTTTAGTTCCTCATTTGATCTAGAATCTCGAACAGATTGCCTAAAATCAGGATCTGAAAATGATTTAGCTGCTATTGCCAATCTATCAAGATGGTCTTGGCAGGCTTCTCCGCTTACCACCAGAAAAACCAAAAGGTCTACGGGTTTATTGTCCGGTGCATCAAAGCTGATAGGGGTTTCTATACTAACAACCGCGCAATAATTCGATTCGGTTTCGGTGATTCGGCAGTGTGGAACAGCAACTCCATCGCCCAAGCCGGTAGATCCCAAACGTTCGCGAGCAAAAAGTCCGTCGAAGATTTTTTTTTCAGACACTTCCGGGCATTGCTCGGAAATTTTATGAGCCACAGACTCAAAAAGACGTTTTTTACTGCTCGCTGAAAGATGACAGAAAATCAGATCTGGATTTATAAAAGAGGCCAATTGCATAAATATGAACTTATAAACGGACTAACAGGCCAATTCTTAAGGAGTAACCAACCAACGAAGCTTGAGTTTAGCTCGGTATGGGGCGCAATGAAACTCTACAAATCGAATTTCAGGGCCATATCCTCGAAAGTTATCATCGATAGACCTCCGGGAATCACCATTAAAAAATGGAGCCTTAGTGATCTCGATGTTTTTCTTTGTGCTTAATTAATTGACGATCCAGTTTGCCAGCAAGGCTATCTATTGCCGCATACAGATCTTCCGACTCGGCTTCGGCAAATAAATCTGCTCCAGAAATATGAATGGTTGCCTCTGCTTTTTGCACAAGCTTATCTATACTAAGGATTACGTGGGTATTGGTAATACTGTCGTTGTGTTTCACCAATTTGGTTAATTTGCTTTTAATGTGGTCGTTTAGTGCTTCTGTAAGGTCCAAATGATGACCGCTAATTGTGAGTTGCATACGAATACTCCTTATGAGTGCAAGAGACAAGGCGCAAGGCCCGCTCCGAGGGTTGTGTCGAAAGGAGAGGGCAGGGGGAGCCTATTCTCCCATCAACCTTTTACGTTGACTAGATGGAGGAATGCTCAGCATTTCCCGATATTTCGCAATGGTACGTCGAGCTACTACGATACCTTCTTCTGCCAATTGGGCAGCCAAAGCATTGTCGCTAAAAGGTTTTTTGGGATTTTCTGCTTTTACGAGTTTGCTAATTAGGGCGCGAATCGCAGTGGAAGAGCACTCGCCTCCCGAGGAGGTGGCAAGTTGGCTGGAAAAGAAATATTTTAGTTCGAATACTCCACGGGGACTGGCCATGTATTTTTGACTGGTTGCACGAGATATGGTGCTTTCATGAAGCTCAAGTTTTTCGGCGATATCCTTCAAGATAAGGGGTTTCATGAATTGCTCACCTTCCTCAAAAAATTCCATTTGATATTCAACAATGGCCTGACCTACCCGCAAGAGTGTGTCATTCCGGCTCTCTATGCTGCGCAGGAACCATTTGGCTTCTTGTAAATTTGATCTTAAGTAGTCTCGCGTTTGTGGTTGGTCCGTTTCTTTGACCATATTTGCGTACTGTTCGTTCAAACGAAGTTTGGGCATCGAGTTGTTATTGAGAATGACGGTCCAAATGCCCTCTTTTTTAACCAGGCTTAGGTCCGGCACGATGTAGTCTGAATTTTCTGAACTAAAGCTATACCCGGGTTTAGGGTTTAGGGACTTAATAACCTGATAAGCCTCTTCAATTTCTTCCGCAGGTCGTCTGATTCGTTTTGCGATGCCCTCAAGTCCCAGCTTGGTCAGGGCTTCCAGGTGCCTTTCTACCAAATCGACCGCGGTTTCTACCGCGCCGGTTTCCGGTAAAAGACTAAGTTGTAACAGTAAGCACTCTTTGAGATTTCTTGCGGCGATGCCCGGCGGATCAAACCTTTGAATTCTATATAGAACCGAAAGTACATCATCTTCTTTTAGTTCTTCTCCACCAGTAACGCTTTGCATAAGATCTTCGATGTTTGAGCTTAGCAGTCCGCTGTTATCCACGGCGTCGATAATGGTTAATCCAATTTCTCGATCTAGGGGCGACATAGTGGCTAGGTTCAGCTGCCAGCAAAGGTGGTCCTTTAGGCTCTCTTCGGCTGCATCATCACGAACGGGGAAGTCGTTGACTGAGCTTTGAGATGATGTGACCCCCTCACGACTTGAATACTCAAAGTCTTCAGCCTTTTGCTCTACTTGCACCTTGGGAGATTCGGCATCAATGTCGCCAGTTTCGTCAGGTATTTCGGGATTTTCATCCACTTCTAGCAGAGGGTTGGAGTAGAGACATTCTTGAATTTCTTGTTGTAGGTCAATTGAGGACAGTTGCAGCAGACGGATGGCCTGCTGCAGTTGAGGCGTCATTCTTAATTGCTGACCTAGACCAATACGGAGAGACTGCTTCATTACCACTCAGTGGTGAACACTACTGCTAGAGTTTAGCTATGCGGAACGGGCTACGCAATTAATTGACGTCAAAAGTGAGTGCTGTTTGCTGCATATATTTATAGGTGGAAGTCGTCGCCCAAATAGACTTCGCGAACTTTTGAATTTTGCATAATTTCTTCAGTGGTACCCGAAGCCAAAATTACTCCTTCACCAACGATATAGGCACAGTCGCAAAGGGATAGGGTCTCCCTGACATTGTGGTCGGTAATTAACACGCCTATACCTCTTTGGCAGAGGTGCTCAATTATTTTTTTGATGTCGCCAACGGACACCGGGTCAACACCAGCAAAGGGTTCATCCAGCAATATGAAGCTGGGCTCCGCTGCTAGGGCTCGGGCAATTTCTACTCGTCGGCGCTCTCCGCCTGATAGCTCCGTGCCAAGGCTCTCGGCAATATGGGTGATATGGAACTCTTCTAATAAAGATTGAGTTTGATCGGCTCGTTCCTGCTTGGATAATTCCTTACGCAGCTGAAGCACGCTGAGAATATTTTCTCGGACTGACAGTTTGCGAAATACAGACGCTTCTTGGGGAAGGTAGCCTATGCCTCGACGTGCTCTCTCCTGCATGCTAAGGGCTGCAAGATTGTCACCGTTAAGCAATATGCGTCCACCGTCGGCAGCTACGAGTCCTGCGATCATGTAAAAGCAGGTGGTCTTGCCAGCTCCATTCGGCCCCAGTAACCCTATAACTTGACCCGAGGAGACTTCTAGCGAAACATCTTTGATTATCTGCCGACGGCCATAGCTTTTTTTAATTGATTCTATTTGCAGTAAATCTGCTTGGGATTCCCTCATTCTGATCGATCCGCCCCGAGGGGTGGAAGTACTACGCGCACTCGTTCTTTGGTGTCCTGTTCCGAGGTATCCGAGGAAGCTCGCAAAATATGTTTGCGCACATCGTACAGTATTGTGCCGCCACTAAGAGTGGTTCCTTGTTGGGATAGGCTGGCATTACCACTTAGCTCTATTAAGTTATCCTCTAAGAGGTATCGAATTCTATTGCTGCGGGCGATTAATTTTTCCACATTGGGTTCAGAGAGCTGTTCGTACTGAGCTGGATTGCCGAGGGCTACCAGTTCCACAATCTGATCAGATACTGTGTGCAGTTGAATTTCATCGGCAAGAAGCTCGATGGAACCTTGCAATAAACGAACATTACCCCTGTAGGTGGTTAAACCTCCGAGCTCGTCAAATTCCGCCGAGTCCGATTCAATTTCTACTGGCTGATCGCGGTCCGTTTCAAGCGCTAACGCTGATAGCGGAGTAGCTAGCAGGAGAAACATAACAATAATGATCTTAGAGAGAATCATGGATCGCAATAACTCGGTTGAGAATTTCAAATTGGTTTGTACTCAAATCGGCTACAAATCCGGTTCCAGATACGCGGTGCCCCGGAGCCTGAATGGTTATGTTAGACACGGTGTGAATCATATGTAGATTCAGATCAATTTCAAGGTTGCTTGTTGAGAATTTAATGGGCAAATTTTCTGATTGTCGATACATTTCCACTTCACCCTCTAACTCAAATGTACTCAGTTGTTCCTGAAAAAACCCCCTAATGGAGGATATATGCCATAAGTCTCCGGATGCCTCTGTTAGATAAAATCTCGGTTCCTCAACCTGCAATCGATCTCCGTTTTTAAAGCTTAGTAATTCGGTTCCCTGAACTAGCTGTTGCAACTTTCCGGACTGGTCGTACTGACTAACGCGTGGATTCTCGACTATGGCGTCTGGAATGTTGGTACTAGTTGTGGTGTTACTTGGCTCGTTAAGAGCAACGCTTAGGTTCAGATCCCAGACCAAGAAAGCGAGAAGAAGAGGCGTCAAGCCAAGCAAATAAAAATGCAGGCGATTGTTCAAGCTTGGCTTCCATAGGTAGTGTGTAATTCGGACAAAAGGCCCTTGGCTTCTAGTATGAGTTCGCACACCTCTCTAACCGCACCTTTGCCACCGCGGAGATTACAGCAGTAATCGGCATTCTTTTTTATTACAGAATTTGCGTCAGCTGGGGCCGCACCAATACCTGCAGTATTAATGGCCTTCAGGTCGGGTAAATCATCACCCAAGTAGATTGTTTGCTCTAATGGAATGCCTAACTCTTCGCAGAGTGCGGAGAGTGCAACGTCTTTATCTTCGCGGCCCTGAACCAGATGTTCAATGCCCAATTCTTTTGCTCTGCGCTCAACCATAGGTGATGCACGGCCGGTAATTATTGCAGTTTGCAGGCCTGCGTTCTGAATAAGTTTTAATCCTAGGCCGTCATGAATATGGAATGATTTTAGTTCTTCACCCGCGCTGCTATAGGTGATTTTTCCATCGGTGAGTACGCCATCTACATCAGTTACCAGAAGGCGACAGTTTTTTAATTTTGATTTAAGTTTGGCGTTCACTTACAGCACCCCCGCGCGAAGAATGTCGTGCATATGCAGCACGCCAATTGGCTGTTGATCGCCATTCGCCACTACGACGGCAGTGATTTTATGGTCTTCCATATAGCCCAAGGCCTGGGCGGCAAGCATACTGTGCTTAATAGTTTTGGGATCAGTGTTCATCATTTCTCTGATGGGGCTACTGCGCATATCAGTATCGGCGTCAAATACCCTGCGTAAATCTCCGTCGGTGAATACACCAACGAGCTTGCCGTCATCGGTAACCAAGGTAATACCTAACGCTTTTTCTGTCATTACCATTAAAGCTTCTTTCAATGGTTGATCTGGGTGGCATTCCGGAATCTCTGACCCTGAATGCATGATGTCTTCAACCTTGAGTAGTAATTTGCGACCTAGGGCCCCGGAAGGGTGTGAAAAAGCAAAATCTTCAGCGGTAAATCCACGTTTTTCGAGTAGAGCAATCGCCAGGCAATCGCCCAAAACCATAGTTAAAGTGGTACTGGAAGTTGGCGCCAAATTCAAGGGGCATGCCTCGGTATCAACTTCGATACTGAGATGTACGTCGGATTCTTTTGCTAAAGGAGATTTATTATTTCCGCTCATGCCAATCAAGGGAGTACCCATGCGCTTTATGACAGGCAGTAACGTTATTAATTCAACGGACGTGCCGCTGTAAGAGATCCCGATTACAACATCTTCTTCGGTGATCATGCCGAGATCGCCGTGACCGGCTTCTCCCGGATGCACAAAAAAAGCAGGAGTGCCGGTACTTGCCAGAGTAGCCGCTATTTTTCGACCGATATGCCCAGACTTGCCCATACCTGAAACTATCACCCGGCCACGGCAGTTCAGCATCAGGTCACAAGCCTTAGTAAAATCCTCTTTGAGTCTTGATTCCAGTGAGCTCACAGCATCGGCCTCGATGCGAACCGTGCGCAGTGCGGAAATTATGTAGTCGGTTGTTTCAGCCATTTGTCACTACGCCTCTAAATTGGTATCACTGTCTAGTTTCGCTCTAGATAAAATGTATAGATTACAAATTTGCGTCATAACCCGAATAGCACATAGTAATAGAGAATGTAGATGATTAGCAGAGCCGCGCCCAGCACCCGGCCGATATGAAAATCTTTTTTCGATTTCCCAATGCGCAGAAAGCAAAAAACAGCCAAAAATAGACTCATAAAAAACAACATCCCGAAATCTCGGCTAAATGCCGCCGGATCGATAATAGTTGGATGAATAATTCCTGCGATAGGCAGAACCAAGGTCAGATTGAAAATATTTGATCCGAGCACGTTACCTAAAGCGATATCAGTTTTCCCCTTTAATGCGCTGGTTAGAGATGCCGCTAGTTCGGGAAGACTGGTGCCAACAGCAACTACCGTTGCGCCAAGAATGAGCTCGCTAACACCTGCTCTGGTAGCCGTTTCTGCGGCTGTTCGCACTAACAGATCAGAGAATCCAATTAGACCAATCAATCCAATTAGCAAAGCTAGCCATGACTTGGTTGGCTGGTGGTTTCTTTGTATATCGCTGAGTCCGATTATCTCTTCGACTTCTGGTAAAGCTCCACGACGAAAAGTTAAGTAGAGAAACAAAGGGGCTAGGGTCATCAACGCCAGGCATTCTGCTCGGCCAAGGTAACCATTAGACAATACAAAACCTGCTGCCAGAGTCACAAACAACATTGCGGCTAGTTCATTTCTAAGTACTGCCCGTGTAACGCAAATATTTATTATTAGGGCGGTAATCGCTAATACCATTCCGGTATTGGCCAAATTAGACCCCAAGGCATTGCCGACAGCTAATTCGGAGACACCTTTAAATCCAGCAGTTGCCGATACCAATATTTCCGGGGCTGAGGTTCCTATGGATACTAGCGTCAAACCTATTACAAGAGGCGATATTCCGAGCTGCATCGCAATATCCGCGGCGCCAGCGACGAAGCGGTCTGAACTCCATACCAAGCCGATAATTGCCATGACTAATAGCAGGACTACAAATAAGATTGGTAGAGAGGACAAAGGAGCGTTTTCGAGTTTCAGATTAAAGGTACTCAATGGTATAGTTCGAGGCGTCTGGTGTCAGCCTACAATCCCTATTTTTCTATATGAGTGATTCTTTTCTGATGTACGCGCGAATTTGTTTAACAAGTATTTTTCTTTGGGTACTCACTGCGCAACCGGGCTTGGCACAGGATCTCTCTGACCCTGAGCAAGTTGTATTTCAGGTTACTACTGATGTTCTTAAAGCATGTCAGCAATACAGAGATGACTATGACGAAAATCCAGAGGCCTATTTTGCGGCTATAGAGGTAGCTCTGGGAGACAATATTAACTTCCAAAGAATGGCTTATTTGGTAATGGACGCAACCAATTACCGAGCCTCTACCGCCGAGCAGAAAGCTGAATTTGTTGAAGTATTTCAAAAATCTTTGGTCAGGACTTATTCGAAAGGATTGCTGGGCATAGACCAAGCTGACTTTACGATTATGTCCGTGGAAGGATCTGAGGGCTCGCAGACCGTAACCGTTAAGCAGGAGCTTAAATCCGGCAGTAACGAGATGGATTTAGATTACTCTATGCGGCGTGAGCCAGATGGTCGCTGGTTGTTGGTCAATGTGGTGATAGATGGTATTAATTTGGGAAGTGCTTTCCGCAATCAGTTTGCGCAGTCCTCGCGAAAGTTTGATGGTGATATAGATCTAGTAATTTCATCCTGGTCTACAGAAGGCTAGGGCCATTGATGTCCTAGGCCCCGATTCTGGGCCGAGAGTTCAACCAGAGTTCAAACATGATTAGCATAAGAAGAAAAAATGACAACTGATGATCTAAAGCAACGCGTGGAAGCAGCTATTCCGGGCGCGCAAATCGAAGTCACAACGGATGGATACTATTACACTGTAATTGCGGTATCCGAAGCCTTTGAAGGCAAGCGTGCGGTTCAGAGACAGCAGATGGTCTATGGGGGTCTAAATGATCTTATCGCAGACGGTAGTTTGCATGCTGTAAATATTGAAACCTTTACTGCTAAAGAGAAACTAGCTAACTAATGGATAAACTTATTATCTTAGGCGGCGCTGTTTTAAATGGCGATATTAAAATATCCGGTGCTAAGAATTCGGCCCTACCTATTTTGGCTGCAACTTTATTGACTGGTGAAAAAATGCGCATTTCAAATTTGCCGCATCTGCACGATATTACAACTATGATCGAGCTTCTAGGCTGCATGGGTGTGCAATCAAGTATCGATGAAAAAATGACTGTTGAAATCGATAACTCTAATATTAACGGTTACTGCGCTCCCTATGATTTGGTGAAAACCATGAGAGCCTCAATATTGGTTTTGGGGCCCTTGCTTGCTAGGTTTGGTGCTGCAGAAGTTTCCTTTCCTGGTGGTTGTGCTATTGGCAGTCGGCCCGTAGATCAGCATCTACTTGGACTAGAAAAGATGGGTGCAGAGGTTGATATTTCAGATGGTTATATTCGCGCAAAAACGAACGGGCGCCTGAAAGGCGCACATATCATAATGGATATCGTCACTGTCGGCGGAACTGAGAATTTGTTAATGGCCGCCGCCTTGGCAGATGGTGAGACGATCATCGAAAACGCTGCACGCGAGCCAGAGGTGACCGACCTTGCGCATTGTTTGGTAGCCATGGGTGCTCAGATTAAGGGTATTGGATCAGATACCTTGGTGATTCAGGGAAAGGAAACTTTGCACGGATGTGAATATCGCATCATGCCGGACCGTATTGAAACAGGTACTTATTTGGTTGCCGCGGCGGCGACAAGAGGACGGATTAAACTTCGCAATACTGATGCGCGACTATTAGAATCTGTTATTCAAAAGCTGGAACATTGTGGTGCCACTATCACGATTGGCGAAGGTACTATTGAGTTGGACATGAAGGGCAAAAAGCCTCTGGCTGTGAATATTAAAACCGCGCCTTATCCGGCCTTTCCGACAGATATGCAGGCCCAGTTCACGGCTCTTAACTCTGTGGCAGAGGGCACAAGTATGGTTACCGAAACGGTATTCGAGAATAGGCTTATCCAAATCCATGAGTTAAATCGCATGGGCGCTAAAATCTCCATAGAGGGAAATACGGCAATAGTTACCGGCGTCGAAATCTTGAACGGCGCCCCGGTAATGGCATCTGATTTGAGGGCTTCTGCCAGCTTGGTTATTGCGGGATTAGTGGCTAAGGGTGAGACAGTAATTGATAGGATTTATCATATCGATCGCGGTTACGAATGTATTGAAGAAAAATTGCAGCAACTTGGCGGATCCATTCGCCGGGTTCCTTCATAGAGTAGAGAATTATTATGATTACTATCGCGCTGACAAAAGGGCGAATACTTTCTGAGACACTGCCTCTATTGGAGGCAGCGGGCATTGTGCCGGAATGCGATATTGCTACAAGCCGAAAACTTATCTTTCAAACCAATCAACAAGATGTGCGTTTGGTTGTGCTTCGAGGTTCGGATGTGCCCACCTACGTTAAAAGAGGTTCCGCTGACTTAGGAATATCTGGCAAGGATGTTCTGATGGAAGTGGGTGGTGACAACCTATATGAGCTGCTAGATCTGAGTATAGCCAAATGTAGATTGATGACAGCCGTAGTTAAGGGTGCAAAACCCAGTGTTGGGCGTATACGCGTGGCTACCAAATTTACCGAAATTGCCCGTAAACACTACGCCGATCGAGGGCGACAAGTCGAAATAGTCAAGCTGTACGGAGCTATGGAAGTTGCTCCTTTGCTGGATTTGGCCGACGAAATAGTCGACATAGTTGATACCGGAAATACGCTTAAGGCCAACGGTTTAGAGCCGGTTGATCTGATCGCAGAAATTTCTTCTCGCCTAGTGGTGAACAAGGCCGCATTCAAAACCAAGCATGCCCAGTTGATGCCTATTGTTGAACGTATCGAAGCCTACTTGGGTACTTCTGCGTGAGTTTGAATATTACGCGGCTGAATAGCGCGCAGCCGAATTTTACCGCTGAGCTTAGTAAGCTTACTCAGTGGCAAGATAGTGCTTTGGCCGCCGTTGAAGGGCGGGTTGCCAATATTCTCGAATTGATTCGAACTGAGGGCGATCAGCAGCTGCTAAAGCTTACCCAAGAATTGGATAGGTGGTCCCCGACGCAAGCCGCCGAACTAGAGGTCAGTGACGCCGAGATTGAAGCAGCTATCACTGTCTGTAATAAAGAAGAACTGGCCGCGTTAGAGTTGGCGGCGCAAAGAATTCGCGAGTTTCACCAGAAACAAACTCAAGAGTCTTGGAGGTACAACGATGAGCAAGGCAACCTTCTAGGTCAACAGATTACTCCGATAGAGCGTGTCGGTATTTATGTGCCGGGGGGTAAGGCTTCATATCCTTCATCTGTTCTTATGAACTCCATACCAGCCAAGGTTGCCGGTGTAGCTCAGGTGATTATGGTCACTCCAACTCCCGCTGCCAATTTCAATCCTTTAGTATTTGCGGCAGCCAAAATTGCTGGGGTGGATAAGATTTTTCGAGTCGGTGGTGCACAAGCTGTCGCGGCTCTAGCTTACGGCACTGAAACTGTGCCGGCTGTAGATAAAATTGTTGGACCAGGGAATAGCTATGTCGCAGCTGCCAAGCGCCAGATTTTTGGGCGCGTAGGTATCGACATGGTTGCCGGTCCTTCTGAGATTTTGGTTATCGGAGACGGATCTGTCGATCCAGAATGGGTGGCTATGGATTTGTTATCTCAGGCTGAGCATGACGAAGTTGCTCAAGCTATTTTTATAACGCCAGACGTAGATTATTTGGAGCAGGTGGCCGCGAAGATTGAGAGTCTGATTAGTTCGTTAGAGCGCGAAACCGTTGCTCGCGCGAGCATGGAAAATAAAGGGATTTTGATCCAGAGTGCCAATATTGCAGAGGCAGTCTCGCTATCCAATAAACTGGCCCCCGAACACTTGGAGTTAGCTATTGAGGATCCGGAAAGTTGGTTGCCAAAAGTAAAAAATGCCGGTGCAATATTTCTAGGTGCTTATTCACCTGAGGCCATAGGAGATTATTGTGCGGGGCCAAATCATGTGCTGCCAACTTCAGCGACGGCAAGGTTTTCCTCACCCTTGGGTGTGTACGATTTCCAGAAAAGGTCTTCTATTATCGGTTGCTCGAAAGAGGGCGCTGCTGGCCTAGCTAAAACTGCCTCAGTATTAGCGCGAAGTGAATCTTTAACAGCCCACGCCAGATCTGCAGAATATCGTCTTAAGTAACTTATTCGCTTCCGGAACTTGAAGGCTAGTGTCTGATCTTGGAGTAAGTTTTTTGGCGGGCTAATTACTTGGTCTTATCGCCGCACGAACCTGAATAGTTAATTTTCGATCGTTTCGATAAACGCCAAAGGTAAGCAGCTCGCCGGGTTTGGTACTTGAGATCAATTCTAATACCTGGCGGCCGTTTATTAGTGTCTCATTGTTGATGTTAACTATTATGTCGCCTTCTTCCATTCCTGCGGATCTAGCCGGGCCTCCAACTTCAAGTCCGGTAACCATCATGGCTCGAGAAGTTTCCAGTTCGGGGATTTGCGTAAGTTGAGTCGTTATTTCTCCGGCAGAAATACCCACCCACCCTCTCAGCACCGCTCCATTTTCGACAATTTGCCTTACTACATCGACAGCCATTCTTGCGGGAATAGCAAAACTAATTCCCTCTGCTCCAGTCACGCTGATCACCGCAGTATTTATACCGATCAGGTTTCCATAAACGTCTATCAAGGCCCCGCCTGAGTTGCCTTCATTGATTGCGGCATCGGTTTGTAGGAAGTTCACAAAGGCACTCAGATCCAGCAGCTCACGCCCTGTAGCACTAACAATGCCTTGGGTTACTGTTTGACCACGACCGAAGGGGTTACCTATTGCAAGAACAATATCTCCAACGGCGACACTCTCTGAATCGCCGATGCTAATAGCTGTTGTATCTTCAAGATCTGTAATCAGTACGGCCAAATCTGTTTCTGCATCAATCCCAACAACTCTAGCAGCTGCTTGTCTGCCGTCAGCGGTCACCACGCCAATCTGGTCAGAACCCTCAATTAGGTGGCGGTTAGTAAGGATATGTCCTTCTCCACCAATTATTACTCCAGCGCCGGAGTTAATATCGTATTGAGCTTGATTTGATTCGGTATTGAAGAATTGGCGAAAAAAGGAATCGTCAAATACCTGATTCTGAGCTTTTGGCGCAGGGACTCGAGCGTAGATACTGACAACCGAAGGTGCCGCGCGCGCTACCGCATCAGAGTAGGAAGCAGGCCCTAGTCGATTGTCACCAATATTAGAGGGAGCGGAGTCTTGAGTTTCAAGCTCAGAAGATCGCAACCCAACCAAACCTGGCGCCACCAATGCTAAAATGGCAGCGACAAGCAGTCCGCATATAACGGGCCAAAAGTAGCTTAAAATATATCTCTTTGCTGGCATTTACTTTATTGCTCCTAATCAGGATGTATATATATTCGCCGATTTCTGGCGACCACTTTTGTGGTTCTTAGTGTCAAATAGTGTTCGCGCCTTTTACAGGTTAAAATCCGTAACCCAAAAGTGTTACCTATTGGCCCAAACAACGCAAACTAAGGCGCTCAAATAAGCTGTTCAAATGATTGAATTTTCTGCAGATGAAAAAGAATACCTAGTTCCGGGTGCTGCCGGGATTATTCAGTGTAAAGCCAGAGTTGGTGCTACTGAGAAGTATGCTGAGGATGCTCCCATCGCAGTTATATGTCATCCGCACCCTCTCTATAGCGGCACTATGGACAACAAAGTGGTCACCACTCTTGCGCGCGTGTTCCGTAGTCGCGGCCTCAATCACTTGCGGTTCAATTTCCGCGGTGTAGGCAAAAGCGAGGGTAAGCACGACGATATGCGCGGCGAGTCTGATGACCTTGATCTATTGCTGAACCTAATAGCGCAGGATCGTCCTGGCCAGAAATTTATTTTGGCTGGTTTTTCCTTTGGTTCAGGTGTGTCTTCTACAGTAGCTGCGAGACGTCAAGATGTTGTGCATTTAGTTCTCGTCGCTCCGCCTGTTGGCAAATATGAGTCGGCATATCACAGTCAGTATTCTTGCCCCCTTTCTGTTTATCAGGGAGGCGCAGATGATGTTGTAGATCCGAAGCTGGTTATAGGCTGGTCAGATCGTATTGAATCTGCCTCCAAATTATATTGGTTTGAAGATGTGGGGCATTTTTTCCACGGCAAGCTTCCGGAGCTTTCAGCGCAGGTGAATATTGCACTAGATTCGAAGATAGGTACCAAAAAAGAGATAAATAGGTGAGCCCTGTAATGTCTAATCGCACTCCGATGCAGCATTATTTGGACGATCTTAATCGTGAAGATTTTGTTGAGGATGCGGCTCAAAAGATGTCTGTTGAGCATTTGCAACGGCTCTACCAAGAACTAACAAAACCGAAAAAACAGGATTCCATATGGGCTAGATTTATTGGTGCCGATTCTTCTAGGATCCCTGTTCGCGGTCTTTACCTATGGGGAGGTGTGGGGCGGGGTAAGACATATTTGATGGATATCTTTTTTGATTCGCTTCCCTTCGAAGAAAAACAACGTCTGCACTTTCATAGGTTTATGCGGCTGGTCCACACAGAGCTGAAGTCTCTTCAGGGAGAAAAAGATCCATTGCAGAAAGTCGCAGATCGATTTGCTAGTAAATATCGAGTACTTTGCTTTGACGAATTTTTTGTATCTGATATCGGGGACGCTATGATTTTGGCAACTCTGCTTGAGGCATTCTTTGCTCGAGGCGTTACTTTGGTTGCGACATCAAACGTGGCACCTAATAGTCTCTATATAGACGGCTTACAGCGCTCCCGGTTTTTGCCCGCGATTGACCTACTAAAAAAACATACCAAAGTGCTTAAAGTGGATGGAGGTAATGACTATCGACTTAGGACCTTGGAGCAGCTAGAGCTGTACCACTTTCCTCTAGGCGGAGCCGCAGAGAATATTATTGACACTAACTTCCATCGACTGGTCGCTGATGAGGAAGAGCTGAGGGCCGATTCAAATATTGAAATTGAAAATCGGCCGATAGCATTTCGTAAAAAGGCGGAAGACGTTATTTGGTTTGATTTTGAGCAAGTGTGCGGCGGCCCTAGGTCGCCTGCGGACTACATAGAGATTTCTCGTGAGTTTCAATCAGTGTTAATTCATGGTGTGCCCTGTTTTGATAGCTTCGAGAAGGATGATTTGGCTCGGCGATTTATAAGTTTGGTAGATGAGTTTTACGATAGATCAGTAAAGCTTATCCTTTCGGCGGAGGTGGCACTAGATCAGCTGTATTCTGGCGGGCGCCTTAGTTTTGAGTTTGAACGCACCAAGTCTCGGCTTCTAGAAATGCAGTCTGCGGATTATTTGGCGCGGGCACATAAGTGCTGATGGTATCCATGGGATTTGGCGTGTTCGCTAACCGCTAGTGTTACTTGCATCATCCCCTATAAGTCACTAAAATCCGCGCTCTATTTTTGGCTGCTAATTTGGCGGCCGCTAAACGACAACTCGGTAAGCTAAGGCTAATAACATGAAGACTATCAGTGCCAATGAAGCTACCGTCCAGCGCGACTGGTATATCGTCGACGCGAGTGACAAGATTTTAGGTCGCCTCGCATCGGAGATTGCCCACCGCCTGCGCGGCAAGCACAAACCTGAATACACTCCCCACGTTGATACGGGCGATTACATCGTCGTAGTAAACGCGGGTCAAGTTCGCGTCACGGGTAAAAAAGCCACAGACAAGATTTATTATCGTCACACCGGTTATCCCGGTGGTATCAAGGATGTCAGTTTTGGCAAGCTGGTAGCTGAACATCCAGATCGTCCTCTCAGAATGGCAGTGAAAGGCATGTTACCGCGCGGCCCTCTTGGTCGGCAGATGCTAACTAAACTAAAGATATATGGTGGAGCTGAGCATCCGCACGCTGCGCAACAACCTAAACCGCTGGACATTTTAGAGATACGACGATGAGTGAGACCTATTACGGAACAGGGCGTCGCAAAACCTCGACAGCCCGAGTGTTTATTACAAAAGGAACTGGCCAAGTCCAGATTAACGGCCATACCCTAGAAGATTATTTTGGACGTGAAGTTGCACGAATGATTGTGCGGCAGCCATTTTTTGCTGTTGAAGCGGATGGTAAGTTTGACGTCAAGGCCACGGTTAAAGGTGGTGGTAGCTTTGGTCAAGCCGGTGCATTACGCCACGGTATTACCCGAGCTCTGATGGAATATGACGAGGAAATGCGTCCAGCACTGCGGCAGGCGGGTTATGTGACACGCGATTCACGAGAAGTAGAACGTAAAAAGGTCGGCTTGCACAAAGCAAGAAAGCGTCCTCAGTTCTCGAAACGATAAGAGAACACAAAAGGCCCGCATTAGCGGGCCTTTTTTATTGCCTAAAAAGCTGCTTTCTGCCCTATTGCTCCTTGCGGGAAACGGCCAATTTCATTAGACTTACGCGGCTTTTTTTGTGCCAGCTTTTTATGCGTCATGGGACAGAGAGAAGACTTTAGATCAAAGCAAAATTGCTTATCAAAAAGAGATATTTTGGAGATTTCCATGAGTAATGACGGTGTAAACAAAAGCCGCCGCACGATCCTTACTGGTCTCACCACTACTGTTAGCGCAGTAGGGCTTGGCTATGCCGCCGTACCCTTCGTGAAATCCTGGGCGCCAAGCGCAAGCGCAAAGGCTGCTGGTGCACCAGTTACTACAAATATCGGAAAGATCGAACCAGGTCAAATGATTACGATTGAATGGCGCGGAAAACCTGTTTATATATTACGTCGTACCGAAGAGGCGCTAGCGAATCTAGTCGCCGGCCGCAGATTTTTAAGCGATGCAGATTCTGAAGAAGATCAACAACCTGATTATGTAAGTGGTGATGCCAGAGCAATCGATGGGCATCGGGAATATTTGATTTTGGTAGGTCTTTGTACACACCTAGGTTGTGCGCCAACCTTCCGTCCGGAAGTGGGTGCTCAGGATCTAGGTGGTGATTCTTGGTTTGGTGGATTTTTCTGTCCCTGCCATGGCTCAAAGTTTGATCTGTCCGGCAGGGTGTACGCAGGTGTTCCCGCACCCGTAAATTTGGAAGTTCCACCTTATCGTTTTGAATCGGAATCTATTATTGTAATTGGCGAAGACCAGGAGACTAGCTAATGGGTTGGTTTACATCTCTTTGTACTTGGGTAGATCGTCGCGTTCCTGGACTACAGGGTCAATGGAAATATCATATGTCGGAGTACTACGCTCCGAAGAACTTTAATTTCTGGTACTTTTTTGGCGTTTTGTCATTAGTGATATTGGTTATTCAATTAGGCACAGGTGTCTGGTTGTTAATGAGCTTTGAAGGCTCATCCGAACGAGCCTTTGCTTCTGTTGAGTACATTATGCGTGATGTGGAGATGGGCTGGATTATTCGATATATGCACTCCACTGGAGCATCAGCTTTTTTCTTAGTGGTCTATATGCATATGTTCCGTGGATTACTTTATGGATCATACAGAGCTCCTCGTGAATTGGTATGGATCTTCGGCATGACTATTTATGTGGCCCTAATGGCGGAAGCCTTTTTGGGTTATGTATTACCTTGGGGGCAAATGTCATTCTGGGGTGCGCAGGTAATTATCTCTCTGTTTGGTGCTATTCCCGTAGTTGGTGAGGCTATTGTTGAGTGGATTCGCGGGGACTATTTAATTTCTGGTATCACTCTAAACCGCTTTATGTCTCTGCACGTTGTTGCCGTACCCATAGTGCTATTGGCGTTAGTAGTCCTGCATATATTGGCTCTGCATGAAGTGGGATCGAATAATCCAGATGGCGTTGACATTAAGGCAACGAAGGACGAGAAGGGTAAGCCCTTAGATGGCATTCCGTTCTACCCTTATTATTTGCCGGTGCACGATATGACGGCAATTGTGGTTTTCCTATTTGCATTCTGCGGGGTTGTATTTTTCTTTCCAGAAATGGGCGGATATTTCTTAGAGCACGCCAACTTCGAAGAGGCTAATCCTCTTAAGACTCCAGAGCATATCGCACCAGTTTGGTATTTCACTCCTTTCTATTCGATGCTTAGGGCTGTTACCTTTCCCATCGGTGGTATAACCGCAAAATTGGGCGGTTTTATGGCAATGGGCGGAGCAATCGCCGTTCTATTTGTATTGCCCTGGCTGGATCGCAGTAAGGCAATTTCTGTCCGATATCGCGGTAACCTCACCAAGGCGATGATGATTTTGTTTGCGGCGTGCTTCATTATTCTTGGCATTCTAGGTGTTAAGGCGGTAACAGAAGCGAGAACACTTTTGGCTCAGGTGGCTGTAGTTTTCTATTTTGGATTTTTTATAACCATGCCGGTATGGACAAACAAAGATGCCTGCTCCAAACGAATTCAATACATTCTTTGTGGCATATATGCTTTAGTCTTTTTCCTACTTACTGTTTTGAACGTCACTAGTGGTGATTTTTACGGTCAAGTGGTTGACGGGGTTAGAGTGACGCACCCTTCATATTTAGTAGGTGCAATCTCTCTCGCTCTTGCCGCTTTTTTTGCGCTCTTGCCTCGTTTGACAGAACGCAATGTGACTAAAGAACCTCCTGCTCGAATTACGATGGATGGCGGTCAGGGTTATAAAGCATTCTTCCTCGGTTTGATCGTAGTAGGCTTTCTTGTTTTTATTCCAGTAAAAGCTGTTGGTGCAGAAACAGGATTCCACTGCGGAACAATAGATTGTGAGCATATTCAAATCGATCCCACCGATAAGGTGTCACTGCAAAACGGCGCCAAGTGGTATATGAATTATTGCTACGGGTGTCATTCCACTCAATACGCACGTTATGGGCGAGTGGCAGAAGACTTGGAAATTCCTGAAGAGATTATGTTGAGCACTCTGGTATTGGGTGACCAAAAAATCGGCGATCTAATCGAAGGTTCAATGCGTGAAGAGGATGCAAAGGCATGGTTTGGCATTGCGCCTCCAGATCTAACCTTGGTGACTCGTGTGCGCTCTCCTGAATGGGTATATACCTACCTCAAAAATTTCTATCAAGATGACAGCCGTCCTATGGGTGTAAACAATAAGGTATTTCCTGATGTTGGGATGCCGCACGCACTATTGGAAGTGCAGGGCCTTCAGAGCTGTGCTCCGGGCCCGGTTGAAGCTCACAACGGTGGCGTTAAGCAAGATCCTCTAACAGGCGAACACTTGCTTGAAGACCCTTGTGGTAGCTATGAGCTTGCCTATGAAGGCATGCTGACGCCGGAAGAGTTTGATCAGGTCGCCCATGACTTAACTAACTATCTTGCTTATATGGCTGAGCCGATGGCTCAGCAGCGGCGTGAGTTAGGAACAAATGTTTTGCTGTTCTTGGCCCTGCTGTTTGTATTGGTATGGTTGCTAAATCGCGAATATTTCAAAGAAATTCACTAAGGTCTGTTAAACGGCCTTACTAGGCCTTCGGAGCAAGTATGACAAGTATTACCAGGCGGTCCACCATGGCTCTTTTGTCGGATCCACTCAGCCATTACTCGCACCGCGTGCGTATCGTGCTGGCGGAAAAAGGTATCAGCGTCGATATTGAAGAATACTCAGAAGCAACTATTCCTGCGGAGTTGGCAGATCTGAACCCCTACAGTACCTTGCCTACCTTGGTAGACAGAGATTTAGTTCTCTATGAATCAAGGGTGATAATGGAATACCTCGATGAGCGCTTCCCCCACCCACCTTTGTTGCCAGTTTACCCGGTTGCGCGGGCTCTTAGTCGATTGTGGATATATCGCATTGAGCGGGATTGGAGCAGTTACGTCGATGTTCTCGCAAAGAAACCTGGCGAAGAAGCCTCAGCAAAATACTTGCGACAAAGTCTGCTGTCCATTGCACCAATATTTGCCGAAAAAGAATTTTTTATGAGTGATGAATTCACCTTGGTTGATTGTTGCCTTGCCCCAATTATGTGGCGGCTTGGATACCTAGGTGTAAATTTGCCAAATACTAAGCAGTCGAAACCACTTATCGAATACATGAAGCGAATATTTGACCGACCAGCCTTCGAAACTAGTCTTTCTGCTGCTGAAGCGCAGATGCATCAAACTTACTAGTTTTTTGTCTGCAAAATAGATCATCCATGTCCAATAGCATGACATCCACTCGGCCATATTTGCTTCGTGCAATATACGAGTGGATTTTGGACAATCAACTAACTCCTCACGTTGCAGTAAACGCTCATGGCGAAGGTGTACAGGTTCCACAAGAGCATGTGCAGGATGGACAGATAACCCTAAACTTGGCTCCTGACGCTATTAATGGAATGAGCATGGACAATGACGCGCTTTCATTTAACGCGAGATTTCGAGGCGTGCCGATGGATATATATGTTCCCATGGGAGCCGTCATGGGGGTTTACGCGAGGGAGAATGGACAGGGTATGATGTTTACGGAAGAAGATTATCAACCACCGACGCCTTCTCCCATGAGTCCCACTCCGTTTGACGGCACGGGGATAAGGTCGTCCAAGCCGACTAAAAAACCGTCTCTTAGAGTTGTGAAATAACTCCAGAAATTCGAATAAATAGAAATTTTTTAGAAAGCGTAATTGCCTCTATTCAACGTATTCAAAGACCTTAACAACGCGTCGAATTCCACCAGTCAAGCTTGCCTCATGTGCCGCTACTTCGGCTTGTTCCGCATTGGTAAGTCCCATTAGAAATGCAACGCTGTCCTGCACAACTATATCCAAGTCTAGGCCATCCAATAATGGTTCTCGCAGAAATCGAAGTACAATTTTTTGACGCAAATAAGTATCATTTGCTCTGGATAAAAGCGAAGTATTGGCTCTTACGATAAGCTCGTTGTAAAGCTGACGAACCGTGGTTACTTCGTTGACTATTTCAGAAACCTGAGTTTTGAGTTTTTCAGATGCAACCTCTCCCGTTATCAATACCACGGTATTAAAGCTGTGGACCTCTATATGAGCGGAATCCAAATCTGGATGGGCTTTGTTTAGATTGTGACTAAGTATGGTTTCTAAGTTTGAGTCGTCTAACTGGGATCCTAAAGAGCGATCATAGGGGTCAACTTCAATTGGCTCATCTCTAGTAATGTCCAAAATGGTGGTGCAACCGAGAGTAAGGGTTGTAAGAATGCAAAGGGTTAAATAGGGTAATATTTTCGAACGAATAGAACTCACAGGTCACTCCCAAAGAGTTGAAAATCAATTAACCCGGCAATGGCCAGGGCGATAGAAAGTTGGCAATCCAACAAATGTGCTTTATGTGTTACATCGATAGAAATATCAAGGTCATTGTCTTGCAGCTGTTGCTTTAATCCTGATGAAGAAGCGGGACCTATTAATACAATAGTAAGTCCACGGTCGATGGCAATATCTAACAATGCTTGCAAGCGATGATCTTCTCTTAGAGAAGAAAATACAATTAAACAATCGTCAGGTTTTGCTAGAGCTTTCAGCTGGCTGGCTGAGAAGCTTTCTTTGTCCGCGGAGTGGTCACCCTCTGATAGGGCGATACAGGGCAGGTTAGGCCTTTCAATGCGGTATTGGTCTATTAATTGTCGTTCAAACAATGAGGCAATATGACTAGAGTCTCCGGCACCTAGAGTAAATATCTTACCGTCATTTGTCAGACAGGAAGAGGCCAATTGTGCTGAAAATTCGATTTCAGGTGCGAGGCGCTCTATAAGCGTATCGCGCATCTCCATAAGATCTCGCAGGAAGATCAGTAAGGCTTCATCCATGAAGGAACCTCATTAGCTAAACCCAGGCGTTTGAAATACATTTTTTTCCAGTCTGTGTGTTTTATGTCTATAACCGAATTTATGGCAACTAGGTCAAAACGGCAATAGTGGTTTTGGTAAGATATGTGTTGTTGTAGCCATTTTTGTGCAGCGCGTATAAATCGCTTTCGTTTTTTCTCAGAAACGGACTCCGCCGCTTCACCTCGCGTTGCTCCGGAACGAAATCTGACCTCAACAAAAATAAGATCTTCGCCGTCTTCAACAATAATATCAATCTCACCAAGTTTATAACGCAAATTCCTTCCAAAAATTTTTAGACCCTTATCGCTAAGGAATTTTTGCGCAAAGTCTTCGGCATAGTTTCCTATCTGCTGTGCGGAAACAGGAGGAGTTCTAATTTTTCGTCGGGGCCAATTGATTTTTATCCAGCTTTACCCACTCCATAGTTCGTTCCAAATTGCCAGTTGACCCAACGTAAATATTGCCCGTCTTCCCTTTATAGACAAACGAAGGGTCATTTAGTTGTTGAAAACGCCGACTTAAATAAAAGGCGTCCACACCCATGGCCTCCAGTTTTTGAAGTTCCAGTGGCCTGGATGATTCCGCCCTCTCCAAAGATTGGCGGTTTTCGATTAACCAAGGTGGAGACAAGAACTCTACTGGTTGAAGGTCGCGGTTGTCTTCAGGGTCATCACTGCTCTCGTAGATGCGTGAAATAGCTAATACCGGCACATCCTGAGCGAAAAGGAAAGCCAGAGTGGGCGCGACTTGCCGGGCTAGTACTGGGTTGCTCGCCAGGAATATGGTGTCAATATCCTGCCGTCTTCTCGGTGTAAATTCGAGACTTTTTCCGAGAAGGGTTTGCAACTGTGATTTGCGAGTTTCACTTTGATTTACATGGAACGATTGTTCCAATCGTTCTGTCAGAGTCGTAGCTTCAGAGAGTCGAACCAAATCTTGGATTGTACGGTCGTCAGAAACCCAATATTCGGCAAACGCGCCAGCGGCCCTCTCTCCGATGTCGGTATCTTCTATTAAAAGCATCGCCCTTCTGTATTCTCGCTCAGATGCACTCTGCGCTGATTGAGTTGCTTCGCTTTCTACTGCCAGAGAATACCCGAGGTGCACAGAAGATCGATCATCAGAGTCGGACATTCGATTCAGAGATAAAACAGCTTGTTCCTTCGAAACAGAATTTATAAATGAGCTTACATTCCGCGAATCAAGGGGGCCGATCGCAACATCAAATTCTCCGTCGGAAATCAAATCGGCAATTAGTTCCACTGGAAGCTGGCTAGAATCAAAAATCTCTACTTCAGGTGTCGCGTGATTTTCGGCGCCAGTCTGATAAAGCGCTGAAAGAAAACCATCTAGTACGGCTTCTCCTGCGGTTTGCAGTCGACCTGATAGAGGTAAAACCAGCGCAATGGAGAGTGGTGCTTCCACTTCTGACTGAATTAGAGCAATTACTTCTGCCGGGGGGTTGATCCGCGCGGGATGATCTATATGTTCAAAGAACCAATATTGCAGGGCGATACTTTGATCCTCAATTAGGCCCCTATTACTGTAAATTATTTCTGCTAATTCACCCCAAGCCTTATATTCCTCATCTGCAAGTGTGTTAGTGCTGCCCGCTACGCCTGAGTCAAGCAAGCTTTGCCAGAGTTTGTTAGTGCAAGGAGTTGAGTAGTTATGGGTATTAGTTGCGGATTGAGTGCACTGGTAATAGTGGTCTTGTGCAATCACATGATTACCAAGGGCTATCTGTAGATTACCCATGCGATAATTCCATTCCGCTAGAAGGCTGGGCATTGGAGCTCCAGCCTGCAATACGGCGAGTGCTTCAGTGGTTCGGCCTTCATCTATATGAAACTGGAGCTCAGAAAGTTGGCTGGAAAGTTTGTCTTCTTCAGAGAGTAAGCTGAAATTAATTTGCTCTTTGAGTTGCACTGCAAGTAAGTAATCTTCATCTAGAATAGCCTGTCTAAATGCTTGTAGACGATAGTATTCTGCCAATGAGCCGTTGCTTCGGGCAGCTAAAGCGAGGAAGTTTTCTGAAGACTGGAATATGATTTCAGCTTCTTGGGTGGACGAAGACACTACGCTTGGTTGGCTACCACAGCTTGCAATAAGGCCTATAGTTGCAGCTATACACAAACACTTGGTCAGATTTGCATTAATCGAACAAATATTTTGGAGATTGCAGTTTTGGATATGCTTGGCAAGAAACATGGAAGCCTTTATCTGGTAGGTACCCCAATTGGTAACCTTGGCGACATGGTACCCCGCGCTATTGAAGTACTTCAATCTGTAGATTGCATTGCTGCAGAAGATACTCGACGAGCAGGACAGCTTTTGGGTCATTTCTCAGTTCGGACACCAACCTTGGCCTATCACGATCATAATGAATCTCAGGCCTCCATCAATATACTTACGAAAATAAAGGCAGGGCAGTCTGTCGCTCTCATTAGCGATGCCGGAATGCCTCTAATATCAGATCCTGGCTATTCTTTAGTCAGACTGGCACGTCAAGAAAATATTGAAGTGATTGCAGTACCGGGGCCGTCAGCTGGCATACTAGCGCTAAGCGCTTCGGGCTTGCCTACAGATCAGTTTTCTTTTGTTGGGTTTCCCCCGGCAAAAACTGTCGCCCGAAAGAAATGGTATGAGTCCTTGGCTAACAAGCGAGAGACTTTGATACTTTACGAATCGCCACATCGCATATTGGAGTCTCTTAAAGACGCCCGGCTTATGCTTGAGGATGACAGGGAAGTGTCCATTGTTAGAGAGTTAACCAAGAAATTTGAAACCTGGTACATCGGAAACCTTTCAGAAATTATCGGCCGTTTGGAATCTGAAGATCATGCGCAAAAAGGAGAGTTTGTAGTGGTTCTGCGAGGCGCGCCAGAAATGGTTAGGGCTGATGCAGAGATTAGTCGACTTATGCTGCTGGCGATTCCGGACCTCGGGGTTAAAAAAGCAGCAGTTTTGGTGTCGGAAATCTTGGGTGTGAAAAAGAACCGCTGTTATCAGGTTGGGTTGGATAGCCAGGAAGATTAGCGTTTTGGCCAAGGGTTCCCCTTCAACCTTTTATTATCTGGTGTTGTGATTGCTGCTGGTTAAATTGGAATCAGTTCTAGGCGCAAACTAAATCCATATATTGATGTAATGTATTACTGTGAATGCCCTATTTAGTGGCTGAAATCTTCAGATTGACTCATTAACTAACTTTTAAAGTTGTGAAATTCCTACTCTCTATGTATCGTCCGTCGCTGAGTCAGCCGGGCAGTCGCTGTGAACTTGTTTCACAGAGGAAAGTCCGGGCTCCAAAGGGCAGAGTGCCTGGTAATTCCAGGAGGGCGTGAGCCCATGGATAGTGCAGCAGAAAGTGAACCGCCTAAGCTTTGTTCGCAAGGCCGGTAAGGGTGAAAAGGTGCGGTAAGAGCGCACCGCGCGACGGGTAACTGTTCGTGGCGATGGTAAACCCCACTCGGAGCAAGGCCAAATAGGAATCCTATGGTGCGGCCCGCACTGGATTCGGGTAGGCCGCTAAAGTTTTTCGGTGACGAAGGACGTAGATGAATGATTGTCGCGGAGAAATCCGTACAGAACCCGGCTTACGGCTGACTCATATTTCTTTTTGATATAAAAAACAATTTTATATACCTAAAGCTTCTTGTATCTGCTGCGAACTTCATTAGATCGTGGCATCTTTCTGTTTTTTCTTAGTTCCTTCTTGTTCGGTTTCCCCACATTGGCCCACTTTTTATAAGTCTTTGGTAAAGATAAGATTTTCTCTATTTTTCTGTGTTGACGTGGCTTTTTTAGTGCCTATAGTGTCGATCAGTGGAGAATTTTGGTTAATTGTGGGTATTAGTGGGCTTTTATGTAAAAGCCTCTGACTTCAATAGAGGAAAGATCTTAATGTTTCGAGGGATTCATTCCGTCAATATGGACGCCAAGGGGCGACTGGCAATACCGGCTAGATTCCGGGATTTACTAGACGAAGCTTCTAGTGGCCAACTGGTGATCACTATCGATCCAGTTTCGAGGTGTCTGGCGGTTTACCCTTTACCCTATTGGGAAGAGATTCAGGCAAAAATCGAGAAGCTGCCTTCGCTAAACCCAAATGCAAAACGAATGCAGCGGCTATTTATAGGTCACGCCAGTGATTGTGAGCTTGATGCCAACGGTCGATTCCTAATTCCTCCCCCATTGCGCGGATATGCCAGCTTGGAAAAGAAACTCATATTGTTAGGTCAGGGTCAGAAAGTGGAAATCTGGTCTGACGAAAACTGGCAAACGCAGCTCGATTCTATGCTCGATGCCTCTGACGGACTGGAAAGTCTGCCAGAGGAAATGCAGTCCCTCTCCTTTTAAGCCCGCTAATGAGCTTTCACAAAATAAGCAGCTCTCACCAAAGCGTTCTGCTCGACGAGGCCGTGCAAGCGTTAGTCCATGCCCCAAGCGGTATCTATATAGATGGAACTTTTGGCCGAGGCGGACATTCTTCAGAAATTCTTTCCCAGTTAGATTCTGACGGTCGATTGTTGGCGTTAGATCGGGATCAAGACGCAGTAAATTTCGGTCTAGAGCATTTCAAAGACGAATCGAGAATTGATATGCAGCTATCTAATTTTTCTAACTTGAAGACTCTGGTTTTGGAGCGGAGTTGGCAAGGAAGGCTGGCAGGAGTCTTATTGGATCTCGGCGTCTCGTCCCCACAGCTTGATGAAGCTGAGCGTGGATTTAGTTTTCAACGCTCTGGACCATTGGATATGCGTATGTCCCAGCACGCGGGAGAGAGTGCTACCGATTGGATTAATAGAGCTGAAGCAGACGAAATAGCAAATGTACTTTGGGAGTATGGAGAGGAGCGATTTTCTCGTCGTATCGCGCGTGCCATTTTAAGAGAGCGTGACGAAGCTCCTATTGAGACAACCGCTCGGCTGGCAGAAATTGTGCGCTCGGCAATACCTGGCTTTGACCCACGAAAAGATTCCGCCACTCGTTCGTTCCAAGCTATTCGGATTTATATCAATGATGAGTTAGGGGAATTAAAAGCTTTACTGGCAGATGCCGTTGATCTGCTAGCTCCTGGTGGTCGCTTAGTAGTTATTAGCTTCCACTCATTAGAAGACAGAATAGTTAAGCGTTTTATAAGGGATCAATCTACGCCGCCTCAGGCTCATAAAGATATTCCTCTACAGAATGAAGTGTTGGCGAAGATGAAGTTGCGCTCCCTCGGAGGGGCCATCAAGGCGGGTAAGTCCGAAACGGATGTTAATCCCAGAAGTCGAAGCGCAATTATGCGTGTCGCAGAGCGTGCTGCATGAACCAAGTGCTAATTAAATCAGGATTATTCTCGGTTACGTGCCTATCCGCTTTGGCTTGTGTTTGGGTTGGTTATGAATGCCGTGTATTGGCTAATGAGTTAATGCAGTTGAAACTTGCCGAACAGGATTTGAAAATCCGTTGGGGGCAGTTGCTTTTGGAAGAAAGCGCTTTGGGTGCGTTGCCTCGAATAGAGTCTGAGGCAATTCGATCAGCTGGAATGCGAGCGCCGAACGCGTCTGACTTAGTGGTGGTTACTCAGTGAACGGGCCTAGCATGTATCAAATTCCGGCTTGGCGTATGGCTCTGCTCGGGATTACTTTGTTGACTTTAGTGTTGGCTTTGTGCGGACGTATCGCATTGCTTCAGGTTTGGCCCAACTACGAACGCGGATTTGTATTTTTACAGGCTCAGGGAGATGCTCGGACCAATCGTACGATAGAAATTCCGGCAGCCAGAGGCATGATCCTCGATCGAGAAGGACGGCCATTGGCAGTAAGTACGCCGGTAATTTCAATTTGGTCAGACCCGGCACAAATGGAGCTTTCCGATTCCGAGATCCTTGGTTTGGCGGCAGAACTGGAAATTCCGCAGGAAACTTTGGTGCTAAAGCTTAAAGGTCAGCCGGAGCAGCGATTTGTATACCTTAAGCGAGGAATGGTACCTAGCTCGCGGGAGGGGCTTGAGCCCTATTTAGGTCGTGGCGTCTATCTGATGGAAGAATACCGTCGTTACTATCCCTCGGGAGAGGTTTCTTCTCAGGTTGTTGGCTTCACCAATATCGATGAGCGCGGTCAAGAAGGCGTTGAGCTTAGTTTGGATTACCTGCTACGGGGAGCCTCCGGAAGTCAGCTAGTGGTGCGAGACCGGCAGGGCAGAGTGGTTGAGTCTGCCGAAGTGTTGAAGCCGGCTAGCCCAGGCGATAACGTAACTCTAACCCTCGATTCTCGTTTGCAATACCTCGCCTATCGCGATCTTAAATCCGCGGTCACTGCTCATGGAGCGATAGCGGGCTCACTGGTGACTATGGATGTAAATAGCGGCGAGATATTGGCGATGGTTAATCAGCCAGCTTTTAATCCTAATAATAGAGCTGATATCCAGCCCGCATCGGTCCGCAATAGAGTGCTCACAGATCTATTTGAACCGGGCTCTACTATCAAAGCTTTTACAATGCTGGCTGCATTGGAGTCAGGGCGCTACCGCCCCGAGACGATAGTTGATACTTCACCCGGGCGTATGCAGATTGATGGTAAGCTGATCTACGATCCGGTTAATTATGGTGAGCTTTCTCTCGCTATGATTTTGGCAAAATCTAGCCAAGTTGGCACAACCAAAATTGCCCTCGACCTTGACCCAGACCAATTACCAGCTCTATTACAGCGATTAGGCCTTGGAGAAGTTCCAGGGATTGGCTTTCCCGGTGAAGCGGCTGGATCAGTTCCGCAACGCTACGAATGGGAGCCTATTGAGCAGGCTACTCTTGCCTACGGCTACGGGTTAGCGGTCACGCCAATCCAGCTAGCCTCTGCCTATGCGGTGCTAGGAAATGGCGGGTTTCGTGTGACTCCTAGCCTCTATCGTGACGCCTCTGTGTTAGCACCCGAGCAGGTGGCTGATTCTGGCTTGACGAACGATGTCCTACAGATGCTTAGGGGTGTGGTTGAAATTGGTACCGGCAAGCTGGCCGCTACCTCATCTTACGATGTGGCAGGTAAAACTGGAACTATGCATTTTTATGGTGAAGCCGGTTACGAGGCGAATAAATACAGCGCTGTTTTTGCGGGTCTGGCCCCCGCTGAAGATCCTAGGATAGTAACCGTTGTGGTTATTCATGACCCCAAAACTGATGATTATGGTGGTGGGTCAGTCGCAGCGCCGGTATTTTCTGCGACAACTGAAGCAACTCTGCGCATCTTGGGGGTAACGCCTAATGCAGCGTTATCAACAAATATTTCGACTGCCTCAGTTCGGTCAGGAATTGACCAATGATGGGTGGAGCCTTCCCAGGTATACCCTCAATTGAACAGCTCTTTAGTGGGGTCAAAATACTGTCTCCAGTGCCCTCGGTTGAGAATTATTCAAGATTAGTTTCTGACAGCAGGAAAGTGTCTTCTGGAGATATCTTTGTTTGCCTAGCTGAGCAACAACCTGAGCAAGAGGCATATATTGAACAGGCCTTGGCAAAACAGGCGAGTATTGTCGTTTTGGATAGTGCAGGTTTTTCTGGCGATCTGGAAAAGATAGTTTTGGTTGAAGGGCTGAGTCGCTGTCTAAGCCAAATTGCAGGAAATTATTACGGTCACCCTTCGAAGCGGATGTCTTTGCTTGGTGTTACGGGAACTAACGGCAAATCTACAGTTTGCTCTTGGGTGGAGCAGCTATTTCAGCTTAATGAGGTGGCCGCAGCTTCAATTGGAACGCTTGGTGTTAGTTGTGGTGAAAAGCAGTTACTAGAACCTGATGGCATGACAACGCGTGACGCTATACGAGCTCAAGAAACCGTTTCACGTTGCAAAGAAGCGGGTGCAGAAATGATTGCCATGGAGGTTTCTTCCCACGGTATGGATCAGTATCGAGTTGAGGCGGTTTGTTTCGCAGTTGCCTTATGCACTAACTTTAGCCGCGACCATTTAGATTACCATCTCACGGAAACGGAGTACTGGCAGGCAAAAAAACGACTTTTCGATTTACCTGGAATTCGTTGCGCAGTGCTGAATATCGACGATGAAAAAGGTCGAGAGTTAGCCCGCGAATTGAGCACAAAAATGCAGGTGATTAAGTTTTCTGCGCACGGTGATCAGCAGGCTGATATCTTTTTGTCTGACTTAGATTACCGGGATGGATTTCACCTAACTCTTAATTTGGGGCAGCAGGCGGGACCTAACCTAGGAATACAATCGGCACTCAAATTGAAAGGCGGGCAGGTTCAATTGCATCTACCGCAAATGACAGCCGAATTCGAGCTTAGCAATTTATTGGCAGCCCTTGCCGCCACAAGTGCTATGGGATTGCCACTGCAATCTGCAATAGACAAAGTGGCTCAGCTCAAAGCCGTGCCAGGGCGCCTTCAGATGACGACATCCATTGATGGATCGAAGGTATTTGTGGATTATGCCCATACGCCTGATGCCATTAGCCGAGTATTAGCGGCATTGCGAGTATCTAAGCCGAAGCTGCTGCTGGTTGTTCTGGGCTGTGGCGGAGATCGAGACGCTGGTAAAAGGCCGGAAATGGCGCGAGTAGCGATTACTCATGCTGACAGACTTATAATTACCTCAGACAACCCTAGGTCCGAAGATGCTTCTAAGATTGAGCAAGATATGTTGCTCGGTGTGGAAGATTTGAGTCGAGTTGACTGTATTACTGATAGGCGTGAAGCCATTCGGTTTGCTATCGAGCAATGTCCGGGAAATTCTTGTGTAGCCATTCTTGGCAAGGGTCACGAAAGCACCCAAATAATAGGTGACTGGCAACTGCCCTTTAGCGATATAGAAGTTGTAGAGGATGTGATTGCCGAACTCAGGCTAGAAACTAAGAAAAATGGGGGTGAGTCGTGATTGGCGATTTATCACTAGCCACTCTGGCGAATGAATACGGCGGCATAATCCTAAACGGTGACGCTGATTTTAGTGCGCTATCGATCGATAGTCGGGATTTGAAGCCCGAACAGACATTTATTGCTATCAAAGGGCCAAATTTTGATGGCCATGAATTTGCTTCAGAAGCAGCCCTAATGGGGGTCCAGTCTCTTGTACTAGAGCATCCAGTTAGCTCATTGGATACGTCGCAGTGGATTGTCGAAGATTGCGTGAAAGCCCTAGGCTATATCGGTAAATCCTGTCGAAAGTCATTTCGTGCACCCGTGATCGGTATTACTGGCAGCAGTGGTAAAACCTCAGTAAAAGAAATGCTCGGGTCCATTTTGCGACAGAGAGGCGAAGTTCTTACGACCAAGGGAAATTATAACAATCACTTGGGCGTGCCGCTTATGTTGGCAGAGCTGACTGAAAAACATGCTTTTGCTGTACTCGAAATGGGTGCGAGTGCAGAGGGGGAAATTGCCTACCTTTCTGATTTGGTGCGCCCGGATGTTGCTCTGGTGAACAATGTTGGCAATGCCCACCTGGAGGGTTTTGGAGATCGCGACGCGATTATTCGAGGTAAGGGCGAAATTTACCGGTCCTTGAGGGACGCTGGCCGGGCAGTGGTGAATTTAGATTCCTATGGAGCGGATCGCTTTTTGGCGCAAATATCTGATCAGAATTCAGCTCAGGTTCTGACATTTTCTGCCACCGGAAATACAGAAGCTGATGTCAGAGTCTCTGGCATTCGCGTTCAGGATCAGGGTGCAGATTATCTTCTACATACGCCCTTAGGCGATATCGAAATTCATCAGTCCGTTTTGGGCCTTAACAATGTTAGCAACGGAGCTGCGGCCGCTACCTGTGCCTTGGCAGTAGGTATACGTCTGGACGATATTCGTGCGGGATTAAACCAGGTTGCCCAGGTGTCGGGAAGACTATTTTGTCGCCGTGGAGTTCATGGTGCCAGAGTTTTAGACGACGCTTACAACGCAAATCCAGACTCTATGGCTGGAGCGATCGATGTCCTGACCAATTTTAATGGAATCCGGGTATTTGTAATGGGGGCAATGGCTGAGTTGGGTGAAGGTGCGGCGGAATATCATCGACAAATGGGTGAAAAATCCCGCGTCGCCGGAATCGACCGCCTTATATGTGTAGGCTCCGCCACCAAGCCAGCCGCCGAAGCCTATGGCAGCAAAGCAATGTGGGTAGATAACAACGAGGAAGCCGCGCAGCAATGCCTTGAACTTCTCGGTCCGAATACGACCGTTTTGGTTAAGGGGTCACGCAGTGCGAGCCTAGATGAGGTAGTAACGATGATAACTGATCTGGAGGGGCAGCATGCTGTATTGGCTAACTGAGTACTTAAACGAGTATTACTCGTTTTTTAATGTATTTAACTATTTAAGTTTTCGAGCCATTTTGGGTGTATTGACAGCAGTAACCATTTCTATGGTTTTCGGAGCGCCAATGATTCGCAAGCTCAACTATCTGCAGATCGGACAGTCAGTTCGCGAAGATGGCCCGGCATCCCATCTAAGTAAGACGGGTACACCGACAATGGGCGGTACTCTGATTTTACTGTCAGTATTTGTTAGTACTTTGTTATGGGCTGATTTAGATAACCGCTATGTCTGGGTCGTGCTTTTTGTTACTGCTAGTTTTGGTGCAATTGGCTTTGTTGATGACTATCGCAAAGTAATTTACCGCAATCCAAAAGGATTGTCGGCGCGCTGGAAATATTTCTGGCAGTCCGTAGCCGGATTAATAGCTGCATCCTATCTATATAGCCAGGTTGAATTGCCTGCGGAAACTCAATTATTTGTCCCATTTTTTAAAGACGTTGCCATTGATTTGGGCCTTGGTTACATCGTGCTTACTTACTTCGTAATAGTCGGGTCCAGCAACGCAGTAAATTTAACAGACGGGCTGGACGGCCTGGCGATTTTGCCTTGCGTAATGATCGGTGGAGCTTTGGGGATTATTGCTTACCTTACCGGGCACGCAGTTTTTGCAGATTATCTGCATATACCCTTTTTGCCAGAGGCGGGAGAGCTCGTAATATTTTGTGCCGCTCTCAGCGGTGCAGGCATGGGTTTCCTATGGTTTAACACCTACCCGGCTCAGGTATTTATGGGCGATGTAGGTGCGCTATCTCTCGGAGCTGCTTTGGGAGTAATTGCAATAATTGTTCGGCATGAAATAGTATTTTTTGTGATGGCCGGTGTATTTGTGATGGAAACGGTTTCGGTAATAGTGCAGGTCGGTTCCTTCAAGCTAACAGGAAAGCGAGTTTTTCGAATGGCTCCACTCCACCACCACTTTGAGCTTAAAGGCTGGCCAGAACCAAGGGTGATCGTCCGTTTTTGGATTATCACAGTGATGCTGGTTTTGTTCGGTCTTGCGACCTTGAAATTGAGATAGGCCTTTACTAGTGAGCGGAATGATTGCGACATCTAATCGAAGAGCGGTGATAGGGGCTGGGTTAACTGGCCGCTCGGTTGCCCGCTTTTTGTCGACCCGAAATATTCCCTTTGATTGGTACGATACCCGCAAATCAAAGGTTGAAATTAGCATGTCGGAATCCGAGCAATTGGATACCCCATTGCAGTTTGGCCAAATCAAGCCCGATCAACTTTGTGGATACGACGAGATTATTCTTAGTCCAGGTATCGCAAAGAGTGAAAGCTATATCACTAAGGCACAAGAGGCGGGTAGCCGAGTAGTTGGTGATATCGAGCTGTTTGCTCGACATTCAGATATTCCTGTGGCGGCTATAACCGGATCTAACGGCAAAAGCAGTGTTACTACCTTACTGGCAGAAGTGGTCCAGGCTTGTGGACGCAACGCTATTGCTGCCGGAAATGTTGGTGAGCCGGTTCTTGATCAGTTGGATCGTGACTACGATTTATTTGTTCTTGAGCTGAGTAGCTTTCAACTGGAAACAACGTCTAGCCTTACACCAGTGGTAGCAGTGATTTTAAATATGAGTCCTGATCATATGGATCGCTACCCAAGCATGATTGCCTATCACGCGGCAAAGCAACGAATACACTCTGGTGCTGCGGCTTTAGTTAGTAATCGTGATGACCTTTTGACTCAGCCTATGCTGGCAGATACTCAGCGCCATTCTAGTTTTGGCTTTGATCAACCGGATTTGGGGCATTATGGATTGCGTAATCGAGACGGCACAGTTTATGTCGCTCATGGAATAGATAGTTTATTCCCCGTTGAAAATATAGAGCTAAAAGGTCGCCATAATTTGGCAAATGTTATGGCTGTTCTGGCCATGTCTGATTTCCTAGGTCTAGATAGGCAGATAGCTGCAGAAGTTGTTTGTTCTTTTAAAGGTCTACCGCACCGTTGTGAATTGGTTAGCGATAAAAATAACCAGCGCTGGATTAATGACTCTAAAGCAACAAATATAGGCGCAGCCGTTGCTGCTATTGAGGGGTTGTGTGATGAGGTTTCCGGACAATTTATCTTAATCGCCGGCGGCCAAACTAAAGATCAAGAATTCGCTGACTTTGGCAAATTAGTCTCCGAAAAAATCGATCAATTGATTCTGCTTGGTGAAGGTGCCGAGGCAATTGCTCAGTCGGTAATCGTTGAGGCTATAAAAAGCGAAACAAAAATTTCATTTGCTGAAAATATGCAGGACGCTGTAGCGATAGCTGCAGAAAATGCCGGGCCACAAGGCTGTGTGCTGCTATCGCCTGCTTGTGCTAGTTTTGATCAATTCGCAGGTTATCAGGACCGCGGTGATCAATTCCGCGCCGCTGTGGATGCATTGAAATGATTGCGGCACTAGCATCTGTGGAAATGGCTTCGCGCAGGGAGAAGGCTTCGGACCAAGTCGACAAAAAGCCGGCTGTATTTCATTTCGATTCTCTTCTGTTCTGGTGTTGGATCGCGCTCTTACTGCTGGGCGTTGTTATGGTTGCCAGCGCGTCTGTTAGTTATGCGGCGGCCACCGAGGGTGACCCCGCTTTCTATATTAAAAAGCACTTAGCTTTTTTATTTATAGGGGGAATTGCTTCTGCGGTGTTGATTCGTTTACCCCTGGCTTTCTGGTATCAAGTTGCGCCTTTTGTATTGCTTATGGCTTATTTCTTACTCGTTATTGTTCTAATTCCTGGCGTGGGCATCGAGCGCAATGGAGCTAGGCGCTGGATTGGCGGGGGTGGTGCAACAATTCAGGTAGCTGAATTGGCAAAAGCGGCACTTATTATATTTTTGTCTGCCTACCTTGTGCGACAGGGAGACACTCTGCGAGCGAGTTGGTCCGGAGTCTCAAAACCTGTCGGGCTATTGGCATTATTTATGGTCTTGCTGTTATTACAGCCCGATTTTGGTTCGGTAGTGGTAATGGCTGGGATAACAGTAGTGCTGGTTTTTCTAGCGGGTATGCACTTCCTGAAATTTATATCGGTTGCATTGCTTGGCTTGGGCGCGCTGAGCTATTTCGTTTTAAGTTCCGAATACCGAATGGACCGTATTACCGCATACCTGGATCCCTGGGCTGATCAATTTGATACCGGATACCAGTTAACACAGTCTTTAATTGCCTTCGGCAGAGGTGAGTGGTTTGGCGTTGGTCTGGGTAATTCATTGCAAAAACTACTATACCTTCCGGAAGCCCATACTGATTTTGTATTTGCTGTGCTTGCAGAGGAACTCGGGTTATTTGGATCACTAATAACTATTGTCCTGCTATCGGTAATGATAGGACGTATTTTTCAGTTGGGCGTGCGCGCCGTAAATGCAGGACTGGCCTTTGGCGGATTTATTGCCATTGGTACAGCCACCATGTTTGCTCTTCAAAGTTTGATTAATATCGGCGTTGCCTGTGGCCTTTTCCCTACCAAGGGTCTGACCCTGCCATTTATCAGTGCAGGTGGCAGTAGCTTATTGGTTTGCATGGCTATGACAGCTATCTGTTTACGCGTGTCTCAAGAGGTTCAAACAAAGGCGCAACGACCTGCTAAGAATGCGAACAAGAGCCCGAATAAGGCCGCACCAGGATTCAGCCTTAGAAAATCTCGTAAAGGCGTTGGTACAAATTCTCGAAGCCTTTTTCAAAAGAACTCTCGCAGCAGCTCTCGCTACTTTTTTCGAAACTGGCTCCGCCGCGAGGTGAGTCCATGATGCAGGGCGCTCGAGTAACAATAATGGCAGGCGGTACCGGCGGTCACGTTTTTCCAGCCCTAGCTGTTGCGGATCGGCTTAGTGAGTTGGGTTGTGTAGTCTCTTGGGTAGGAACTAATAAGGGAATTGAAAACTCTGTGGTACCTAATGCGGGATATAGCCTGAGTAAAATTCCAGTTAGTGGATTGCGCGGTAAAGGAATTAGATCCTTACTTTTAGCACCTTTTCAGCTAACTCATGCTCTCATTGCTTCTTTGCGGATACTTAGTCATTTGAAACCTCAGATTGTATTGGGTTTTGGAGGATTTGTAGCCGGTCCGGTTGGATTGGCAGCGCGATTACGGGGTGATTCGCTCGCAATACACGAGCAAAATGCTCGAGCTGGAACAACAAATAGGATACTGGCGCGTTGGGCTAATAAGGTAATGACTGGCTTTCCAAATGTGTTTGATAAAGGCATATATGTTGGAAATCCGGTGCGGTCTGATATTCGAGAGATTGAAAAAAAATTACCGGCAAACCGCCCAGAGAATTTGGAGGGTAAGCTCAATATATTGGTTCTTGGGGGTAGCCAGGGTGCTCGATCTTTAAATCAAATTATCCCGGCTGCACTTGCCGGCTTGGGAAAATCTAGGGCTATTAGGGTTCGCCATCAATGCGGACCTCGTTGGCTGGAAGATACTAAAGCTCAGTATAAGTCCTCGGAATTGGACGTTGAAGTATTGGCTTTTATCGACAAAATATCTGATGCCTACGCTTGGTCTGACCTGGTGGTGTGCAGGGCAGGTGCTATGACGGTAGCTGAGGTAGCTGCCATGGGCCGCCCGGCTCTATTTGTACCCTTTCCCTATGCGATTGATGATCATCAAACAGCGAACGCCGAGTGGTTAGTTAGAGTTGGTGGCGCAGAACTAATACAAGAATCGGATATTAATGAGTTTAGTCTCGGAAATAAGCTGGCTCATTTAGCCCAGCCAGAAAAATTGCAAGAGATGGCCCGTTTGTCGTCTAGCGCCGCAATACCGGATGCCACTGATCGCATAGTCCGTATTTGCGAGGAGCTCATTAATGCCCCTTGAGATGCCTAGTTTAGTTCCTGAAATGCGGCGTATAAGCCAAATCCACTTTGTGGGCATTGGTGGAACCGGTATGTGCGGTATTGCCGAGGTTCTATTTAATCAGGGCTACAAAGTATCCGGCTCGGATCTGCATGAATCGAGTAATCTAGATCGTCTTCGAAAACTCGGAGTCAAAGTTCAAATTGGTCATGCATCAGAGAACGTTTCGGGTGTAGACGTTGTTGTAGTTTCTGGTGCAATTCCAAAATCGAATCCGGAAATTGACGCGGCTGTAACTTCTCGTATTCCTATAGTGCGTCGAGCAGAAATGCTCGCTGAGCTAATGAGGTTTCGACACGCGATCGCGGTTGCGGGCACTCACGGTAAAACAACAACTACTAGTCTGCTGGCAACCATCTTGGAAGAGGACGGTAAGGATCCTACCTTTGTTGTTGGGGGTTTGGTGAAGCAGAGTGGAACCAACGCTCAGTTGGGCTTGAGCCGCTATTTAGTTGCTGAAGCGGATGAAAGCGATGCGTCATTTCTGCATCTACAGCCGATGACATCTATTGTCACCAATATTGATGCTGATCATATGGATACCTATGGCGGCGATTTTGGTGTGCTACAGCAAACCTTTGTCGAATTTCTGCACAACCTGCCTTTTTACGGCTTGGCCGTACTTTGTATAGATGATGAGAAAGTAAGGGAAATATTACCCCAGATTAATCGCTCCATATTGACCTATGGATTTTCAGAGGATGCCGACTTTCGCATTGATAAAATTGATCAAAATGCGGAAAAAACACGAATTAGGGTTTTGCGTCCAGAAGGCCTGTCACCAATAGAGGCCACCCTGAGTATTCCCGGCCGTCACAATGCGCTAAATGCAACAGCGGCAATCGCAGTGGCTACAGACGAAAAAGCTTCGGATAGGGCAATAGTTGCCGGATTGGAATCTTTTCAAGGCGTTGGGCGTCGGTTTGAGCGGCTAGGTGATTTTGTTGTTGGTTGCCAGACTGGTAAATACGATGAGAATGGCCAAGATAATTCTGTGATGCTTGTAGATGACTACGGGCACCACCCTCGAGAAATAGCAGCAACTATCCAAGCGGTTCGCGACGGCTATCCAGGTCGCCGTTTGTTTATGGTATTTCAGCCGCACCGCTATAGCCGCACTCGTGATCTATACGAAGACTTTGTTCAGGTTTTGTCTTTGGTAGATGTCTTAGTCGTAACTGAGGTATATGCCGCGGGAGAAGAGGCGATAGCTGCCGCGGATAGCCGACACATATGCCGTTCAGTGCGCCAAAGAGGTTTAGTAGATCCGATTTTTGTTGAAGAAATTGAAGATATACCTGATCTAGTGAAAGACTTGGTTCAACCGGGCGATATTTTATTGACTCAGGGCGCAGGCAACGTAAACCAAATCGCTAAAACTCTGGTTGAGCGAGGCTTGCAATGAATTTAGTGCAAAGACTCGAGCAATTACATGCAGAGGACATGGGTTTTGTGGCGGTGCTTTTTGGCGGTCAATCGGCGGAGCGGGAAATTTCATTGCAGTCAGGCAGGGCGGTGGCAGATGCGCTGCTTGAAATGGAAATAAAACATCAACTGGTTGATGTTGGCCCAGATATAGTCACCCAGCTTCAAGATCTGAAGCCAGATTCGGTGTTTATTGCTTTACATGGACGAGGCGGGGAAGACGGTTCGATTCAGGGAGTTTTGGAGTTTCTAAAAATACCTTACACCGGGTCTGGAGTTTTGGGTTCTGCGCTTACTCTAAACAAGGCACAAACCAAAAGATTATGGCAATTCGAAGGATTGCCAACGGCTCCGTGGATTCAGTTATCAAAAAATACCAATTGGGCCGAAGCTATTGCTGAGCTTGGCGGCCACGCCATGATTAAACCGGTATCCGAAGGTTCTAGTTTGGGTATGAGTCAGGCGCTAACGGCGGCTGATTTGCAGCAAGCCTTTGGACTGGCATCTCAATTTGATACCGATGTAATTGCAGAGCAATGGATTTCAGGATCTGAGTACACGGTATCTGTTGTTCAGGGTGAAGTAATGCCAGTTATTCAGGTGCAGACGGCGGACCAGTTTTACACCTACGAAGCCAAATACCTTTCTGCAGAGACTACTATCCTTTGTCCGGCACCGATTTCGGAAAAGCAAACCGAGGAGCTTCAACAGATATCATTGAAAGCCTTTAACGCACTGGGATGTTCCGGTTGGGGTCGTGTTGACCTAATGCAGGCTGAAAACGGTGATTTTTTGCTGCTAGAGGCCAATACCATCCCCGGACTAACACCTCATAGCTTGGTGCCGATGTCGGCAGCGGCCATGGGTATCACATTCGCGCAGCTAATTTTACTGATATTAGATTCTGCGAGGTTAAACCGATGAAAAATCCTATATCGCATCATCGGACTGGGAAGGGAGCTAGCCGACCAACCAAAGGACGCAGCCTTAAGAATTTTACCAATGGATTGCGCGTGGCAGTGCTCCTATTGGTGCTCTCCGGAGCTGCCACCGCAGGTTATCAGGCATACGTGCGAATGAATAAACCGATTCAGGAAATTCAGCTTAGCGGCGAGTTCAATCGTAGTTGGTCTGATCAAATCCAGCGAAAGTTTAGTGATTATGCAGGTGTGGGGCTACTTAGTTTGGACCTTGAGCAGGTGCAGCTGCGAATAGAAACCACTCCCTGGGTTGCTCGCGCCCAAGTCAGTCGTCAATGGCCTTCAGTATTGGAGGTGAACCTGGTTCAGCACAGGCTGGTGGCTCGCTGGGGTACCGAAGGCTATGTGAGTGATCAGGGCATATTGGTGCAGGGATATCAGGTCAATGAGGAACTGCCTCTATTGCAGAGCTCGATTGGAGATCCGCACAGCCTTTTAGATCAATACCGGCTGCTAAGTCAGGCTATGTCACAGCTGGATTTAAAGCTGGAAGAACTCCATGAAAATTATTCAGGTGATCTTGAGCTAGTCCTGAACAACGGAATTAAATTGAAGCTGGGCAACAAAGAACTGCTCAGCAGAGTTCAGCGGTTTATGGTCGTTTGGAGTATTGATTTACACAAAAAATCTGAAAAAATCGGTCAGATCGACGCGCGCTATGCTAATGGTCTAGCGGTAAATTGGGAAATGAACTGGGAGAGCGGCGCACAAGAAGGCGCTGCAATTCAACAGATGGGAGATAGATATGGCGATCTCGCTAGAAGGTAAGTTAATTGTTGGGCTCGATATTGGCACTTCCAAAGTAGTTGCCATTGTTGGTGAAGTGACTGCGGAAGGAACACTTGAGGTGATCGGTTTGGGGTCGCACAAGTCCACAGGTCTGAAAAAAGGCGTGGTGGTTAATATCGAATCAACCGTGCAAACAATACAGCGTGCAGTGGAAGAAGCGGAGCTTATGGCCGGTTGTCGTATCCATTCTGTATATGCGGGTATTGCCGGTAGCCATATTCGCAGCCTTAATTCTCACGGAATAGTGGCGATTAGGGATCGCGAAGTTCTACCTTTGGATATCGATCGCGTAATAGACGCGGCGCAAGCGGTAGCAATCCCAGCGGATCAGAAGGTGTTGCATATTCTCCCACAAGAATACTTGGTCGATGACCAAGAGGGCGTGCGTAAACCATTGGGTATGTCTGGAGTTCGCTTAGAAGCCAAGGTGCATTTGGTTACCTGTGCAGTAAACGCAATGCAAAATATTGAAAAATGTATTCGGCGCTGCGGATTAGAGGTAGATGACGTAATTCTCGAGCAGTTGGCTTCAAGCTATGCGGTGCTTACAGAAGACGAGAAAGACTTGGGCGTTTGCCTGGTAGATATAGGCGGTGGAACCTCCGATATCGCAATTTTTACTGATGGAGCAATCCGCCACACAGGTGTTATTCCCATCGCTGGTGATCAGGTGACAAACGATATTGCAATGGCCTTACGTACGCCTACGCAAAATGCAGAAGAGCTGAAGGTCAAATACGCCTGTGCCTTGGCGAGTTTGGCCCGCCCAGAAGAGAGTATCGAAGTACCGAGTGTGGGCGATAGAGCACCACGAGATCTATCCCGACAAGCGCTAGCAGAGGTTGTTGAACCCCGCTATGAAGAGCTATTCAACCTGGTTCAAGGTGAGTTGCGGCGCAGCGGTTATGAAGAATTATTGGCCGGTGGCGTAGTGCTAACAGGGGGGACATCAAAAATGGAAGGTGTAGTCGATCTGGCAGAAGAGATATTCCATATGCCGGTACGATTGGGAGCTCCCCAACAGGTTAAAGGACTCACGGACATAGTATCCAATCCCATTTATGCAACCGGCGTCGGCCTATTGCAGTACGGACTGGATCAGCAAATGGACGGAGGTCGTAAAAAACGTCGAAGCAGTGATGAAGTGAATTTTATGGAACGAGTGAAAAACTGGTTCCAGGGTAATTTTTAGTAAGTCTGGCCACGGATCTAGATTTGATAAAAAAAGTAAGCAATAAAAATTAAGCAACAAGAGGAAACGCCATGTTTGAACTAGTAGATGCAGTCGCGCAGAATGCGGTTATTAAGGTGATCGGTGTTGGTGGTGGCGGAGGAAACGCCGTTCGACACATGATTGGGAATCAAGTTGAAGGAGTTGAGTTTGTTTGTGCCAACACGGATTCTCAAGCGCTTAAAGATGTTTCTGGAGCTACAGTTTTCCAGCTCGGTAGTCATGTCACTAAGGGTCTTGGGGCTGGAGCAAACCCGGAAATTGGCCGACAGGCGGCACTAGAGGACCGTGAGCGAATTGCTGAAGTATTGGCGGGAAGCGACATGGTATTTATCACCGCAGGTATGGGTGGCGGAACGGGAACTGGTGGTGCGCCAGTAGTAGCCAGTGTTGCTAAAGATCTAGGAATACTGACGGTAGCTGTTGTAACACGGCCCTTTGTTTTTGAGGGCAAAAAACGCGCAGCAATTGCTGATGAAGGTATCCGTGAGCTGCAGGATCACGTTGATTCACTGATAACTATTCCCAATGACCGTTTGCTTGCTGTACTAGGCAAAGATGTCAGTTTGGTGAACGCTTTTGCAAAAGCCAATGATGTTCTTCACGGCGCAGTTCAGGGAATTGCTGATCTGATAATCCGCCCGGGAATGATCAATGTCGATTTCGCCGACGTACGCACTGTTATGAGTGAAATGGGTATGGCTATGATGGGTAGTGGTTCAGCTGCGGGTGACAATCGTGCTCGTGAAGCTGCCGAAAAAGCGGTTCGTAGTCCCTTGCTGGACGATATTGATTTGCAGGGCGCAAAGGGCATTTTGGTAAATATCACTGCAGGCCCCGATATGAGTTTAGGCGAGTTCGCGGAAGTTGGCGATACGGTTGAAGAATTTGCGTCAGAAGACGCAACCGTCGTGGTTGGTACTGTAATCGACCCATCTATGACGGATGAGCTTCGAGTTACTGTTGTTGCTACTGGACTTGGTGCAGCTAGCGCCGCCGGTCGACCTAAAAAGATAGTTGATAATACTGTCGAGAGAGAGGATTCGACAAAACTCCATTCTGGGGCGGACTATCAGGAACTAGATATTCCTACGGTCATTCGAGGTAGGAGGGGCGAATCTAAGCCTGCTGAAGCGCCTCGTGCAGAAGATATGGAGTATCTGGATATTCCGGCCTTTTTGAGACGTCAGGCGGACTAAAAGGTAGATGAGACTATGAGCTGGTGGCGTTTCCGGCTCATTGCCTCCTTATCTTTAGGATTTATGCGCCCTTCAGGCTTTCCTTTCACTGCTTCAGGCATCTCAGCTAACCCTTAAATATCCCGGCTACGCCAGTTAAAAAAAGTAACTCCGTCTGTTTCTTTTGCATTATGCGCGCTAAACTGACTGCCTCTTTGGGGCCGATAGATAATTCCGACTGCATGATCAAGCAAAGAACATTAAAAAATACTATTCGCGCCACTGGCGTAGGGTTGCATACGGGGCAGAAAATAAGCCTTGCTTTGATGCCTGCCCCAATAGATCACGGTATTACTTTTACGCGCGTCGACCTAGATCCGCCAGAGACTTTGGCTGCTCACGCAGAGAACGTCGGAGACACCACACTTTCGACTACCCTCGGGTACGGAGAGATCCGCGTATCAACGGTTGAGCACCTACTTTCCGCAATGGCTGGATTAGGTATAGACAATGCTCGAATCGAGGTTGATGGCCCAGAAGTACCCCTAATGGATGGTAGTGCCGGACCGTTTGTTTTTCTGATTCAGTCTGCGGGAATTGCCGAACAGGAAGCCCCTAAAAAGTTTATTCGAATCCTTTCAGAAGTTAGAGTGGATCAGGGTGATAAATACGCAATTTTCAAACCCTTTGATGGATTCAAGGTGTCTTTTTCCATCGAATTTGATCATCCGGTATTTAAAGATCGGCCTCTAAGTGCCGAAATTGACTTTTCTAGCACTTCTTTTGTAAAAGAGGTGAGCAGAGCAAGAACCTTTGGTTTTCTGCATGAATTTGAATATTTGCAGTCTCGTGGATTAGCTATGGGCGGCAGCTTAGATAACGCAATTGTTGTAGATAAATACAGCATACTTAACGAGGATGGGCTTCGTTACGAAGACGAATTTGTTAAGCACAAGATATTGGACGCTATCGGTGATTTATATCTTTTGGGAACCAGTTTAATTGGTGAGTTCCGGGCCCATAAATCCGGACATTCTCTAAATAACTTATTGTTGCGTGAACTGCTGGCCCAGAAAGATTCCTGGGAAACAGTTATCTTCGAAAACGCAGAAGATGCGCCCATTTCCTATATGCGACCTCTAGCGGCAGAAGGCTAAAAAAAATTTGCATATGAAAATTCTTATCATCAAAGGCAATCACGGTAAGACCACATCTGTTCATTTAAACCTGTGGATGAAAGCTTTGCTGTCGATTTGCGTATTTGGTGTTCCATTGGTTGCAGGTTGGTGGATGGGTGCCAGCCAAATAAATCAATTGCCAGATTTTTTCCAGAGCTTATCCGAAAGTATGCAAGCTGATTTAGATCAGCAGCGTGATCAGGTTAGTCAGGTTACCCAAGAAACCCAGAAAAATGTAAGAGCTTTGAGTCTAAGTATGGCTGAAATACAGGCACGTCTTACTCGTATTGAGGCCTTGGGTCAGCGGGTGGCGCTGAGAGCAGATTTAACCGGCGGAGAATTCGATTTCTCTAGTGCACCAGCTCTCGGTGGGCCACTAACTAATATTGGTGAAGACTCGAATCTATCGGGCGAACTTATTGAACGCTTGAATAAGTTAGATCGCCAGATTGTCGATCGTGAAATGCAGCTAAACTTGCTATCTGCTCTGATGTTTGACCAACAACTGCGCGATGACTCATCTTCTTCTGGGTTGCCAGCCACTGCAGGCTGGGTTTCTTCGCACTATGGTATGCGCACTGATCCATTTACTGGCATAGAGGCATGGCACAACGGCATTGATATCGCTGGCCGCGAAGGTTCTGCTGTATTGGCGGTTGCCTCTGGTGTAGTCACCTATACTGACGCCAGCACAACCTACGGCAACGTTATAGAAGTCACCCATGATTCTGGACTGGTTACCCTGGACGCGCACAATAGAGAATTATTTGTTGCTCTGGGTGAGGTTGTTCACAAGGGACAGCAAATAGCCGCCATGGGCACTACCGGCCGTTCCACAGGTCCCCACGTTCACTTCGAAGTATATAAAAACGGTCGCTCTGTCGATCCGGCCAGCTATATTCAGCGCACCGTTCGCTGATTCTCAATACCTCTCATTCTTTATGCCATCTCCTTTAACTATAGGAGTGGTCTGGCTCTTGTGTTGCCCTATATAAAATTGGAATTGTGTAAACATGAAAATGTTGAAAAAAATCTTTGGAACCCATAACGATCGAGAGCTTCGCAGACTGGGGGGCTTCGTTGAAAGTATCAATACTTTGGAACCTGATTTCCAAGCTAAATCCGATGATCAATTACGTGAAGTCACTTCTGAACTGAAAAACCGGCTTTCCGAGGGCGAAAGCCTTGATCAAATATTACCGGAGGCCTTTGCTGCCGTGCGTGAGGCATCAGTTCGTTCTATCGGACTGCGCCATTTCGACGTACAGATGATTGGCGGAGTTGCCTTACACCAAGGAAAAATTGCAGAGATGCGCACTGGTGAGGGTAAGACTCTAGTAGCAACTTTGCCCTCATATTTAAATGCACTTTCTGGGGAAGGCGTGCATGTAATAACGGTAAATGATTACCTGGCGCGCCGGGATGCACATTGGATGGCACCCGTATTCGAGCGACTGGGTGTAAGTGTTGGTGTTATTCAATCTACTGGCGCTTTTGGATCTGGAAACGCCTCGTTTCTTGTTGATTTAGAGCATAAGAGCGATATACCGAACTTCCAATGGCTACGAGACTGTAAAAGGCAGGAAGCATATCTTGCTGATATTACCTACGGTACAAATAATGAATATGGATTTGATTACCTTCGCGACAATATGGTGCTGCGTCGAGAGAATCGTACCCAACGAGGATTAGCCTTTGCTATTATTGATGAGGTGGATTCTATTCTAATCGATGAGGCCAGAACGCCACTAGTAATTTCTGGTATGGCGGAAGATAACTCAGAATTAGTGAGCCATATTGGTCGGGTGGTGCCTAAGTTAATACTGCAACCAGAGCAGGACGCTCCTCGCAATCAAGATATTGAATCCAGCAATGTTTTTGTAATAGGTTCGGAACTTCCCGAAGATGAGGCCGTTAGTATCGGCAGAGCGTTGCAACTAGCAAAAGAGCAAAGCAAAGACTTAGTGCAGGTAGAGAAAGACGGCTTACCTAAATGTAAGCTCCTCGAACCGGGCCATTTCACTATTGATGAAAAAATTCGCACAGTTGATCTTACCGAGGAGGGGCACTCTCAAGTTGAGAAGCTACTGATACAAGAAAAACTTTTGGCAGAAAATGAAAGCCTGTATCAGCCCAAAAATCAGATATTACTGCAGTGCATGCAAGCAGGATTGAGATCTAGACACCTATTTAGAAAAGATGTTGAATACATAGTCGCAAGTGGCGAAATCATACTAATTGATGAGCATACTGGCCGAAAAATGCCTGGCAGACGCCTGGGCGACGGTTTACATCAGGCGATTGAAGCTAAAGAGGGGCAAAAAATTCAGCACGAAAGCCAAACTTTGGCTTCCACCACCTTCCAAAATTTTTTTCGGCTGTATCAAAAACTTAGTGGTATGACTGGTACTGCGGATACTGAAGCTGCGGAGTTTCAGGAGATCTATAGTTTGCAAGTTTTGATCTTGCCAACCAATAAACCTACCGCTCGAAAAGATCTAAATGATCTTATATTTCTTACCAAGGAAGAGAAGTTAGAGGCGGCAATTAAAGATGTTAAGGTCTGCCAAGAGAAGTCCGCGCCCGTATTAGTAGGAACAGCTTCGATCGAAACTTCCGAAGAGATGTCGTTGTTGTTAACCGCGGCAAAAATTGATCACCAGGTGTTAAATGCAAAGCAGCACGAACGCGAAGCGGAGATCGTTGCTGAAGCGGGACGGCCGGGCAAGGTGACTATTGCCACCAATATGGCTGGCCGGGGTACAGATATTGTTTTGGGTGGAAATCTCGAATCTGAATTGGCTCAGTTAGATAATCCCAGTGAGGCGGAAGTTGCAGCCCACAAAAAGGAATGGGCGGAACGACATCAAACCGTAATTGACGCCGGCGGACTTCATATTATCTGTACTGAACGGCATGAATCACGGCGCATTGACAACCAGTTACGTGGGCGTTCAGGTCGGCAGGGCGATCCTGGCGAAACGCGGTTTTATCTATCCATGGAAGACAGCCTTATGCGATTGTTTGCCTCGGATAGGGTGCGGGGGATGATGCAATCTCTTGGCATGGATAAGGGTGAAGCTATTGAGCACCGCATGGTTACCGGTTCAATCGAAAAAGCTCAGCGCAAGGTGGAAGGGCGGAACTTCGATATTCGAAAGCAACTTCTTGAATACGACGATGTAGCCAATGATCAACGCTTGGTGGTCTATCAGCAGCGTAACGAGCTATTGGACGAAGACGATATCTCCGATATCTTGGCCGCGATGCGCGCTGATTCAGTCGAGGCTGCAGTTTATTCTTATGTGCCTCCAGAAGGTTTTGTAGATCAATGGAATATTGATGGGCTAGACCAATTCTTGAATACTGAACTGGGTATGAATTTGTCGGTTGCAGACTGGATTGACCAAGATAAGCAAATTAGCCCAGAAGGTATTTTTATAAAGATATCCGAAGCCATAGAGATCCAATATGCAGCGAAATTGGAAGGTTTTAAAACTGCGTTTGAACAAAATAGTAGTATTGAAAATCCAGTGATGGTAATCCATAGGTTGGAAAGAGATTTAATGATGCAAACGTTAGATCGCCTTTGGAAAGAGCATCTAGCTACTATGGATAACCTGCGTTCTTCTATTGGTCTACGAGGTTATGCTGGTCGTAATCCTAAGCAGGAATATAAGCGGGAGTCGTTCGAATTATTTAGGGATCTATTAGATCGCGTTAAGAGCGATGTCACACGGGTTCTAATGCGTTTCCAGCTTGCCAGCCCTGAACAGCTTCAGGTCATGGAAAAGGCGAAACAGGAGCGTGAAGAGGCTCTGAAGGCCAAGGTGTCTATGCAGCATGCGCAAGCGGGTGGTCTCACTAGCGAACAAAAGCCAGGCGAGCGCAAGCATGGCACGTCCCAGGAGCAACCTTTTACTCGAGAAGATAAAAAGGTTGGCCGTAATGAACCTTGCCCGTGCGGTTGCGGGAAAAAATACAAGCAATGTCAGGGAAAACTCTGAATGAGCCAATCTGACTCTTGGAGTTCTGAATCAATGATGGATATCAAGGGATGTCGATTAAATGCAGTTACTGCAGGGCTGCGTTATGAAAACAGATCGGACATTGCATTAATCGAACTGTCAGAGGGCTCGGTTGTTGTTGGTGCGTTTACGCAAAATGCTTTTTGTGCGGCACCTGTGGTCATTTGCAAAAACCACCTAGGGACGAACCAAGCTCGATACCTGTTAATTAATTCCGGAAATGCCAATGCGGGAACCGGCCAAGCTGGCTTTGATATTGCTATGGAAACCTGTGCCCTGGTCGCCAAAGCAACAGGAGTTGAGACTGATCAGGTGTTGCCTTTTTCTACCGGGGTAATAGGTGAACTATTACCTTTGGAGCCCTTCGAACAATCTATAAGTGAACTAGTTGGTGGGCTTTCTGCCAATTTTTGGCCTGAGGTGGCTCGAGCCATTATGACTACGGACACGCGACCCAAGCTGGTGCAAAAGAAATTCGAGCTATCTGGTTCTGTTATCAAATTGTCCGGTATCACTAAAGGCGCTGGTATGATCCATCCAAATATGGCAACTATGCTGGCTTACATAGTTTCAGATATTGCTATCACCGAAGAGGTGGCGCAACAGTGGCACCTAGAACTGTGTGAAAAGACCTTTAACCGCGCGACAGTAGATGGTGATACCTCTACCAATGATTCATGCATCCTGGCTTGTACCGGAAAGGCTGGAAATCTGCTGATAGATGACTCTGATTCAGAAGATGCCCTTATAGTTAAAGCTCAGATTTTTGAGGTTTACCGGGAGTTGGCTCAAGCGATTGTCCGAGATGGAGAGGGAGCCACTAAGTTCGTCACCATAGAAGTAGCGGGTGGAAATTCAGAAGATGAATGCAAGAAAGTAGGCTTTTCTGTTGCGCACTCACCACTAGTAAAAACGGCACTATTTGCTTGCGACCCCAACTGGGGAAGAATTCTCGCCGCCGTAGGCAATGCCGATATAGATGGTCTAAATATTGATGCGATTGAAATTTCTCTAAACCAAGTACCACTTGTTGAGCGGGGAGCTGTCCATTCGGAATATTCTGAAGTTCTTGGACAAGAGATATTTGATAAACCCGAATTTACCATTTATATCAATTTGAATAGGGGTGGTTGCACGGAGGAAATCTGGACCACTGATTTGTCCCACGACTATGTTCGCATCAATGCGGAATATCGTACCTGATGCCGGATACATCCGATGCTCTTGAAGTTGCGGTAGCGGTTATTGTTCGAGAGGATCAGGTGCTTTTATCTAAACGGCCTAGAGGCAAGAAGCACGCAGGTTTATGGGAGTTTCCTGGAGGAAAATTCGAATCTGGCGAAGATCTTGGGCAGGCGCTGAAGCGAGAGATTATGGAAGAATTGGGCGTAGAGATTTTATCATACAAGGCGCTTATGGCTATTCCACATAGCTACCCAGATTATGCCGTTAATTTAAGAGTTGCGATGGTTACCGAATTCTTTGGGGAGCCCCATGGTAGAGAGAATCAAGAGATTGCATGGATAGCATTGGATCAACTTTCTGAATATTCTTTTCCCCAAGCGAATCAGGCAATTCTTGGAAGGTTAGCTGACCTACTGCCGGACTGACACCGCCAAAGATAAGTACTTTTCGTGAAGTTCAGTCGCAACTTGCTTCAGTTCCTGCGGTGAGCCCGGATTTTCCACAATATCATCCGCAATACTCCGCCTAACTTCTCGGCTAGCTTGGCTATCAATAATACTCCGCACCTCGGCCTCAGATAGGCATGACCTCTGCATAGTTCTTTCTACCTGAATGCTTTCCGGAAGGTCTACAACCAGCACGCGATCAAGTTTTTGTGCATCCAGGTTTTCAGCCAGAAGTGGTATCTCCAATATTAGGTATGGAGTATTCAGCTCTGCCTCCAGTTCAGAGCAACGCAATCGAATAAGTGGATGTAAAACTGATTCTAGCCAGATTCGCTCGGCGGTATTTTCGAATACTCTTTGTCGCAAAGCATCGCGATCTAATGTTTTATCAGTAGTAAGGATGCCTTGCCCAAAGTGTTCAAAAATTTGATTGAGAGCAGGCCCACCGGATTTTACAACTTCTCTTGAAACTTGATCAAGGTCGATTACCGGTACACCAAGTTTTTTGAACTCTGCGGCTAATGAGCTTTTCCCGCTGCCAATGCCCCCTGTCAGACCCACTCGGAACATTCTAGTGGTCTAGATGGGGAGTAGAGAGAATGCGGCGGGGCCAATTAGCAGACATACCCATCCGGCAATTGCCAAATAGGGGCCAAAGGCAATAGGAGTGATCTTCTTATTGCCGCTAAATATCATAAAGAGAAGGGCAAAAGCTAAGCCAATAAGAGAGGATAACAAGATGATAGTTGGCAAATAGGTCCAGCCGAGCCAAGCGCCAAGAGCAGCAAGCAGTTTGAAGTCGCCAAATCCCATGCCCTCTTTGCCGGTTATCAGTTTAAAGATCCAATACACGGACCAGAGGCTTAGATAGCCGAGCACTGCACCCAAAAGGGACGTCGAAAAATCCGTGAACAGACCAAAAAAGCTATTCGCTATTAAACCGGCCCAAAGTAGGGGCAGGGTGATACTGTCCGGCAAAAGGTGTTCATCGAAATCAATGCCGGTGAGGGTAATTAGAGTCCAGGTAATTGCCAAAGCGGCCAAGCCCTGCGCAGTAGCTCCAAATTTCCATATTACAATTAGGCTGAGCACTGCAGAAACCAGTTCAACAATTGGGTATCTGGCAGATATAGGCTCGTTGCAGTCCTTGCATTTACCCCTAAGAAGGATGTACCCAAAAACGGGAATATTGTGCCAAGGGCGAATTTTTTTCTGGCATTTTGGGCAGCAAGAGCTGGGCCATAATAAAGAGATTTTGTTTTCAATCTTAGCTTCAGGATCGGCCTTTATTCCCAAATAGTTCCGACAATCTGCGGTCCAGGTCTGGTTCAGAATTTTGGGTAATCTAAATATCACCACGTTAAGGAAGCTGCCTACTGCAGCGCCCAAAACAAAGGTTATTGCGAGTAAAAATTCTATTGGGAGCAGAGAAAATTGGGTCACTAATATGCCTACATTACCTTTCCGAGTTGGAATATTGGCAAATACATCGCAATCAATAGTCTACCAACTAATAACGCTAAAACGCACATAATTAACGGCTCTAACAGCGCGGTAAGTTGATCAACCAAATTATCAACTGAGTCTTCATAGTGATCTGCAACTTTTTCGAGCATATCGCCCAATCCGACTGACTTTTCACTAATGGTAGTCATTTTCAATGCGAGGGGTGGGAATAAGTTAGTAATCGATCGCCTCTTTTATATAGGGGCAGGACTTTATGTTTTTTTACCAGCTTTTGGTCGACTACATCGACTGGACTTAATTCGAGATTGTGCGCAGAAACGTCGTACACCGGGACTGCGTAATCGGTACTAATAACAGAAGCGACCTTAGATGCTCCAACAAAGTTTTCGCTAACCATAAGCTCAATGAGCTTGCCGCCAGTATTTGCAAATTGTTCCATCGCTAGCTCGAAAGTATCGTAATTGGTAGCATCGCCGGCGATAAGCTTTTGCTCAAGTGACTTGCTAATTCCGGCCAAAACAGCTCCTCTAAACTATATGATATGGCGCTTAACGCGACAGGCTTAACTTTACTCGTCTTTCGCCAAGGCGTAAATGGCAGGCATTTATGTGGATTTGAAAAAAAGTGAGAGCAATCCCTCAAAAATCAATAGGAATTGCTTTAAAGCGGCATTAATTGAAGTTGGCGCGATCGTTGCCAACAACTTAGCATTGTTGTCACAGTTCAAGTTATCAAAATAAAGGAAAGTTAAAATGCAAAAAAACGTAACCAGAATGGTTTTACTCTTATTAAATTGATGATCGTAATATCGATTACCGGTATTCTAGCAGCGGGAGCACTTCCTCAGTATCAAAACTATGCTACTAAGTCTAAGTTCGCTGAAGTTGAAGGCTGTCGTACTCTTTGCGACACTAGTGCAAAAATCGAATACTCTGCTCCGGTAAGTCCAAACACAGCTTCTATAGCTATTACAGCTCCTACAGAGGTTGTTACTGGTACAGCAAGTGCCAACATAGCTCGTGCTGCATATACCACCACTCCTGCTCTTACAGCTGGCCTAATTAGTTGTGTGTTGTCTGGTGCATTTACGTCTTCTAGTCCGGTGGTTTGTTGAGCTACCAATGAAGCACCAGCAGCCTTTTTAAAACCTCGGCTTAGTCGGGTTTTTTATGTCCAAAATATATAATGGCTAATCAGCAATTTGGATTCGCATCGATAGGTCCAGTGCCGATATATTCTTCGTAATGGCTCCAGAAGAGAGGTAATCAATTCCTGAAAGATCTAGCGTAGCTAGATCTTTCAGCTCGATCCCGCCAGAAATTTCTATTTCGGCCTCACCAGCTATTTGTTCAACTGCTAGTTTTAGAGTTTCGCTATCGAAGTTGTCGAGCATTATGCGATCCGCGCCCGCTTCGAGACTTTGCTTAACTTCATCAAGGTTTTCGGTTTCTACCTCAATAGGCAGATTTGGATGAGACACCTTTGCCTGTGCAACCGCAGCGCCTATGGAGCCGCAGGCAAGGATATGATTTTCCTTTATAAGAAAAGCGTCATACAAACCCACACGATGATTTTGGCAACCACCAATTTTGACCGCGTACTTTTGTGCCAGCCTTAATCCGGGAATTGTTTTTCGGGTATCCAAAATTGTGATTCCCAAACCCTGAACCGCCAGGCTGTATTGTCGGGATGCAGTAGCTGTAGCTGATAGCACCTGCAAGAAATTAAGCGCAGATCTCTCGCCAGTAAGAAGTGTGCGAGCGCTGCCGGACAGGTCTACTATGCTTTGCGCAGCCTGAACTTCATCTCCTTCTTGTGCCAGCCAATTCAGCTCAAGTGACGGATCGAGCTGACGAAACACCTCTTCAAACCAAGGCCGACCGCATACAACTCCAGGTTCACGAGCAATAACCCGCGCTTTTGCCGTTGCAGACTTGGCAACTAACATGGCATTTACATCGCCGCTTCGAATGTCTTCCTCTAGTGCGAGGGCGACAATCTTGTCTAGGTCGAATATAAATTCGGATAAGTCTGTAGAAAACTGATTTTGATTAGGCATTCGATTTGTTCTTTAAGCGGCTTATACTGGCTCGATAATAGAATATTTTTAGGCGGAGCAAAGTATGACATCCTTTAAAATAGGTGAATCCACAGATTCTTTGAGCGATACGCAAATTCAGCAAGCCTTGAAGCTTTGCAAGGATACGACTCACGATCATGTTCTGCAAATGAGCACTACTGGAATAGATATTGCTCTGCTGCAATTAGATGCCAAGCGCGAAGATGCTCCGGTCGAAGAATTGGTGGATATCAATAAAGGCAAGCATAAAATTCAAGAGAAAGAATCCCAGGTTAGAGATCGATATAAACGAAACTTTGAAGCCTGGTTCGACTCGGGCGAGCTCGCTTTAGTTGAAAATACCTGGAGCAGTGGAAGTGGCGCTTTGAGCTTAGTGGGAACCGAGTCTCTTGAGCAACAGTCAATCTTAGAACGAATGGCCGCTGAATTTATCGCAAATGAAATACAGCCTTGGCTAGAGGATAGAAAAATTAAGCTTGCCTCTTAATAAGGAAGTTAATATATATAGCTACCTAGGCATTTTCCATGGGGGTCTTAGTGGGTACTAATTGTCGATTCGATGAAAAGGGCTGGTTTAGTCTTGCCCGAAGATTAGATTCGCCAAACTATGATGCTCGACCAACGGGTGTATTACCTGACCTATTAGTTATCCACAATATTTCTCTGCCTCCAGAGCAGTTCGGGGGTTCAAATATAGAGCAGCTCTTCACAAACTGCCTTGATCCTGAAGCTCACCCATATTTCGCTGAAATTGTTGATCTAAGAGTTTCTTCTCATTTACTAATTGACCGGGAAGGGAAGGTTATTCAGTTTGTCAGTTTGAATGAGCGTGCTTGGCACGCTGGCATTTCTAGCTGGCAGGGGCGTGAAAGCTGCAATGACTATTCAATTGGTATTGAGTTGGAAGGTAGTGATACCCAGGCGTTTACCGAAGCCCAATATCAAACTTTAGTGAAGGCCACTGAGGCTATTCAAGTCAGCTTTCCAAATATATCTGCAGCTCGCATTGTTGGGCATTCAGACATTGCACCAGGGCGCAAAACAGACCCAGGGCCTTTATTTGATTGGGGTGCTTTTCGAAAATCAGTCAGTTAGTTTTCCTGCAGTGGTTTCTACGCTATTCCAAGGTGCTATTTTTGTAAGTAATAGCATTCCGGGTATTGCCATCAGTGTGCATAAATAGAAAAATTGCTCCCATCCAACCGCTTCAACCAAAACGCCCGTCGTCGCGCTGGCTAGAGTTCTTGGTAATGTCGCCAAAGCGCTAAGCAAAGCGAACTGAGTCGCTGTGTAGGCTCTTGATGTTTCACGGGCCATAAAAGCAACTACGGCAACAGTACCCAGGCCTACGCCCAGATATTCAAAGCCATGGGCTAGGCCCAAGAGCCATATATTCCCCCCTACATGGGCTAGAACAGCAAAACCCAGGATAGAAATAATCTGTACAAAACCGAATATCCAAAGTGCGCGGTTGATGCCAATGATTATCATGATAAGCCCGCCCAATACTCCACCTGCGATGGCGGCCCACAAACCTACTAACTTGGCGACTGTTCCGACCTGAGTGCCAGTAAATCCGAGGTCATAATAGAAGGGAGTGGATAGAGCGACGGCCATGTTGTCGCCTAATTTGTAAAGAATCACAAAAGCTAGAATAAAAATTGCGTGCTTGAATCCGCCCCGTCCGAAAAACTCTTTAAAGGGATCTAATATAGCTTGTTTTAGCGTTCGGGGAGCAGCATCGATTCCTTCAGGGTCTTTAATCGAAAGAGTCAAAACTACGCCAATAAGAAGAAAGGCCGCAGTTATTGGAAACACAATTTGAGAAGCCAATGAATCCATTAGAATTAAAGCCAATCCTCCGGGGATTAGCCCCGAGATACGATAAGCATTTACATGAATAGAGTTGCCAATGCCTAGCTCTTCATCGGGTAATAACTCCCTACGGTAGGCATCGATGGCCACGTCTTGGGTAGCACTCAAAAAGGCTATCAACGCGCAAAGCGCGGCAATAGTCCAGATTTGTGTTTCTGGACTAAATTGGGGAAGTAAGGCTATAGCCGGAATTAACGCGATTTGAGAGATAAGCATCCAAGTGCGGCGCCGTCCGAACCATTTGATCCAATATCTATCTACCAGAGGAGCCCAGACAAACTTCCAGTTATAGGGAAGGCCTATAAGGGCAAAAAACCCAATTTCTGCTAATCCAATATTTTCTGATCTTAGCCACCATGGCACTAGCTGTATCAATACATACAAAGGCAATCCGGAAGCAAAGCCGGTAAATACACAGATCAGCATGCGGCGATTGAAGACCGCACTCCAAAACTTATTCATCTTTAAACTCTTCAAATTCAGCGACACACCCTACACAAGACTTAGGTTTTTGGCTACGAACAGGCGAGTGCAAATCCCATGGACTTGATTCCATAAATCTTGAGACCATATAGTCTCAATACTGGTCAGAAAAACGGTTTTGTTATGCCGCTGCTATTTTTATTGTTTATTTTAGTTCCCTTTATTGAGATTTGGGGGATTCTTACTGTTGGATCTTGGATTGGCGCTATGCCAACACTGTTGCTAATCGTTTTAACGGCCCTGGCTGGTAGCTTTCTTCTTAAGAGGGAAGGTATACAAACACTAACGCGGGCCAAATCAAAGCTTAATGCGGGTCAAATACCAATGCACGAGATGCTAGAAGGTATTTTATTGGCCGTAGCTGGTGCTTTATTGCTAACGCCCGGTTTTTTCACCGACTTTGTAGGGTTATTCCTATTGCTTCCGCCCGGAAGGAGTTTAATAATTCGCGAACTTTCAAAACGCATGGTTGTAGCTCAAATGGGTACGAGTGGTGCAACTAGCTACAGAGTAGTTGAGGGAGAGTTTAGTCGCGAAGAATAATTATTTTTAAGGTTGCCCCTTGAATTATCAGTACTTAGCCTCACAAAGGGTGACGGGTTAGTTAGCTATTCTTGAATAGGTATAAACTAATCGAAATATAAAGTTCAATCCGTTGCTGGTTAAAGCAACGAGTTGATATAAAAGTAAGTCCAATTAGAGTGAATCGGAGAAACGATAGATGAAAATTCGGCCATTGAACGACCGCGTAGTGGTTCGTCGAAGCGAAGAAGAAGAAACTACTGCTGGGGGAATTATCCTCACAGGTTCTGCAAAAGAAAAACCTAATCAAGGTGAAGTGATTGCTGTTGGTCCTGGCAAGACTTTGGATAGCGGTGAAGTTCAAACTCTAGGTGTTAGCGTTGGCGATACCGTAGTTTTTGGCCGATATGCAGACAGTAATACCCTCGATGATAACGGCGATGAGCTAATCATCATGAATGAGAGCGATATTTACGGTGTTGTTGAAGCCTAAGCAGCGTCAAGAATATTCGATTAACTAGACAAAATTGAGGAATAAAGAAGATGTCAGCTAAAGACGTTAAATTTGGTGATGACGCACGCAACAAAATGTTGGCCGGTGTGAACATTCTCGCAGATGCAGTAAAAGTTACTTTAGGACCCAAAGGTCGAAACGTAATTCTGGATAAATCTTTTGGTGCACCAACAGTTACTAAAGATGGTGTTTCTGTTGCAAAAGAAATCGAGCTGGAAGATAAGTTTGAAAACATGGGTGCGCAGATGTTAAAAACTGTTGCATCAAAAGCATCCGATGATGCTGGTGACGGAACAACTACTGCTACTGTATTGGCGCAGTCTGTTGTAAGCGAAGGACTCAAGGCAGTTGCAGCAGGCATGAATCCTATGGATCTAAAACGTGGCATAGACAAGGCGGTTACGGCTGCCATTGCTCATGTCGCTAATATTTCAACTCCATGTGAAGACGCAAAGGCTATTGCCCAAGTAGGCTCTATCTCTGCAAACAGTGATACAGCGATTGGCGATATCATTGCCGAATCCATGGAAAAAGTTGGTAAAGAAGGTGTTATCACGGTTGAAGAAGGTACCGGTCTAGAAAATGAACTAGATGTAGTTGAAGGGATGCAATTTGATCGCGGTTATTTGTCTCCTTACTTCATCAATAACCAAGAAAGCATGAGCGTTGAATTAGAAAATCCATTTGTTCTGCTTGTAGACAAGAAAATCTCAAACATTCGCGAATTATTGCCATTGTTAGAAGCAGTTGCGAAAGCAAGCCGACCGCTTTTGGTTATTGCTGAAGATGTTGAGGGTGAAGCCCTTGCTACTCTGGTTGTAAACAATATGCGAGGAATCGTTAAAGTTGCTGCATGTAAAGCGCCTGGATTTGGCGATCGTCGCAAAGCTTCGCTTCAAGACATCGCGGTTCTTACGGGTGGTCAAGTGATTGCCGAAGAAGTTGGTATGGAACTCGAATCCGCCACTTTGGAAATGCTTGGACAGGCCAAGAAGGTCACTCTAAGCAAAGATACGACTATCTTGATTGATGGCGCCGGTGATGCGAAAGAAATTGAGGGGCGAGTTAATCAGATTCGTGCGCAAATCGAAGAAACTTCATCTGACTATGACCGCGAAAAACTGCAAGAACGTGTTGCCAAACTTGCCGGTGGTGTTGCCGTCATTAAAGTTGGTGCTGCCACGGAAATGGAAATGAAAGAGAAGAAAGCTCGCGTTGAGGATGCATTACATGCAACCCGCGCGGCTGTCGAAGAAGGCGTTGTTGCTGGTGGTGGTGTCGCATTGGTTCGTGCTTTGCAGGCCATTGAAGATCTTAAAGGTGATAATGACGACCAGAATGTGGGCATTCGCATAGCACTTCGTGCGATGGAATCTCCATTGCGTCAAATTGTTGCTAACGCTGGTGAAGAAAGCTCGGTTGTTCTGGATAAAGTGAAGTCCTTGACTGGCAACGAGGGTTACAACGCTGGTACTGGCGAATACGGTGATATGTTGGAAATGGGTATTCTGGATCCGGCTAAAGTTACTCGTACAGCGCTTCAGGCCGCTGGCTCTGTGGCTTCATTAATGATCACCACTCAGTGTATGGTTACGGATATGCCTGCTGATTCGGCTCCTGCGATGCCTGACATGGGCGGCATGGGCGGAATGGGTGGTATGGGCGGCATGA
>TARA_B110000483_G_scaffold99953_1_pt1 | contig 145834 bp, 138 predicted proteins | sample TARA_B110000483 | Tara Oceans TARA_B110000483 (sample SAMEA4398176) | marine metagenome | biome: Polar Biome; feature: [SRF] surface water layer (ENVO:00010504); material: water (ENVO:00002006), including particulate matter (ENVO:01000060) such as... | depth 5 m
TGGATGTTATTAGCTGTGGCTTTGGCGCCATAGTCCTTTTGTTAGTAATAGTGCAAACCCAGTCACCTGAAGTAATTGAAGCAGCAGATACAGATCAGAGTGCATCGGTACGCGCTCTGCAAGAGGAGTTATTTGCGCTTCGCGGCGAGATCGACTTTCTTGATCGCGAGTTAAATGCCAAGCATGAACAGTTGGGAATTGAAGATGAGCTTGTCGCCATTCTTTTGGATCAGCTCGAAGTTTCAGAAAAAAGATTATTTGCACTTAATGAAGAGAATACGGCGGCTGAGGGACCACGTGGCGAGCTTCAATTGGCCTTGCAAAGTCTTACTGAGGAAATGCGTCGTCTGTATAGCAACTACCAAAATGAGACCAACTATATTGGCGGTATCCCGGTTGACTCTGAGTACATTATTTTTGTAATTGATACCTCGGGCAGTATGTTTACCTACTCTTGGCCACGAATGATTCAAGAGCTAACGGATATATTGGATGTTTATCCTAGCGTTAAGGGTATTCAAATAATGAATGACATGGGCCAATATATGTTTACCAGTTTTCGGGGGCAGTGGATCCCCGATACGTCTGACCGTCGAGAAATTATTGTTAGCCAGTTAAGAAACTGGCATCCATTTAGTAATAGTAGCCCTGTAGAAGGTATACAAGCTGCAATCCAGACCTTTTATCAGTCTGACCATAAGATTAGTATTTATGTTTTGGGTGATGACTATACGGGCAGGTCACTGGAAGCTGTGCTGGATACAGTGTACAACTTGAACCGGCAGTCGGGGTCAAGTGAACCTATGGTGCGAATTCACGCCATTGGGTTCCCGTTAATGCTTGCAGTGGGAGAAGCTGATGCTGCCGCAAGGTTTGCAGCTTTAATGCGAGAAATCGCACAACAAAATTTAGGTTCTTTTGTCGGATTAAATGATTTTAGGTAGATTATGAATTATCGAATTCCTGTTCTTATCGTATCTTTGGCTTTGGTTGCCGGCTGTTCATCGGTACACACTATTGATGCCCAATTTCCGATCCCCCTTGTTGAACCCCTGCCAAAATCTGCCTTTCTCTCGATGCCGGAGGAATTTCAAATCTACCAGTTTGTGCAAGATGAAGAAGATCGCGCGGATATCACCATAATTCTAGGTCAGGCCCATTCAAATCTATTTAACAGCGTGGTATCTGCGCTCTTTACTAATCTAACTGACGCTCCAGAAACTGCTGATATCACGCTAATGCCAGAATTGAACGCTTTTCAATATGCGCTGCCAAAGGAGACTGGATCCAACTTTTTTGAAGTGTGGATGAAGTACCGTTTACAGGCTACCGACGCTGAGGGTGAAGAAATAGCCGACTGGCTCATTACGGGATACGGAAGGGCCACCGACGAACGCTTTCAATCTACGGGTACCGGTATTAATGGTGCGGCAGAAGAAGCATTGCGGGACATAGGTACTCAGCTTACTTTGGGGTTTGCCCAACAGGAAGATATTGAGAATTGGATAAATTCAGAGGTACAGCAATGATTAGATCAGTGGCATTAGTGTCAACCCTCTGTTTGTTAGTTGGATGCAGCTCTGTGACCGTTGATCAGATGCGTTTAACCGAGACCAATATCAATTTAGATTCGGATACGGTCGTGGTTCTGGGGCGTCAGCACTCGCCTGCGTACGAAGCGGAAGGCGACTTAGTAACCTGTGTTGCTAACGAATTAAGTCAGGGCGCGATGGGTATGGAAGTAATTCCCGACGGCTTATTTGTAGATGCCTTATATCCCTGGTTTGAACCACGGACTGCGCCTTTGAGCCTGGCGCGTCTAGAAACTTTGCTGGAACAACAAATATTACAGCAAGCAATTGATAATTTTGAGATCCGCTACATCATTTGGATTGAGGGAAATACCGAAACCACGGACTCTAGCGGTGGCTTGAGTTGTACTATATCCCCTGCTGGTGGCGGTTGTTTGGGCCTTGGCATGTGGGAAGACGAAAGCACCTATGAGGCCAGCGTCTGGGACTTTCACGAGATGAGAGAGTCCGGGCGGATTAGCGTAGATAGCCACGGTACTTCTTATCTGCCCGCAGTAATCATCCCTTTTCCCCTATTGGCACGCGTACAAACCAACTCCTGCAAGGGGTTAGGTAAGCAAATTCAATCCTTTATTGTTCAGGGTTAATAAGTGAAGAGTATGTTCTGGCTTAACTCAACTATTCGGTATGGAGCCTTTGCAATCCTGTGTACCGGACTGTTTGCTCAGGCGGATGAAGTTGAAGTCGGCCGTGAGTTGCACGAAGAGCTGCTTATGACAGAGCGCTTTTACCAAGACGAAGCGCTAAATTCCTATGTAAATGACATCGGTCAAAAACTCGCCGCGAACAGCGACTGGCCTGAAATCGAATACCATTTTTTTGTTGTTGATAGCGGCGATATCAACGCCTTTGCTTTACCTGGTGGTTACATCTATGTGAACCGGGGACTTATCAACTACCTTACATCCGAAGCACAACTAGCTGCTGTATTGGCCCACGAGATTGCCCACGTAACCCGGCATCACCACGACAGGCGGGACCGTACCAATACTATGGGCAATATAGCGGCTTTTGCCGCTTCACTGATCACTATGAATTCTGGTGTAGGCGAAGCCGTGAGCATTTGGAATGCCGCGCGAGTAAGCGGATTTGGCAGAGATATGGAGCTCGAGGCCGATGAGTATGGCGCCGAATACCTTTATCGAACCGGCTATGACCCTGAAGCAATGATTGAAGTTCTCGGCATACTCAAGGATCACGAAACGTTTATGAATCGTGAAGCCCGAAATGCGGGCGCTCAATCTACCTATCACGGTGTTTTTTCAAGTCACCCCCGTGGTGATACTCGCCTTAAAGAGGTTGTAGCCCAAGCAGGAATACTCTTACCTGGTGAAGAATTCCAGGGCCGCGACACTTATAGAGGTATTGTTGATGGCGTGGTTTTCGGCCAAAGCGCAAACAGCAATGCCCCGCCCGGCAAAGCGCGCTATGTGCATAAAGGACTCGCGGTAACCTTTACCTATCCAGACGATTGGGAAAGGACTACTTCTGGCTCGACTATCAGCGTGGCTTCCAGATCTGGCGATATCGAATTAAAACTGGAAGTGGCGGCTATTACTGACAACGAGTTAACCGCTGAAGAGCTTTTGTTAGCACGATACTCTGTAGAGGAAATTCTAAATACCGCCAGCCATAGTCCGATTTACGAAGAAGAAGAGGCAATTACGGGTTTTGTGCAGTTCGGAATGCTGGTACAAAGAGTTGCCGCTGTGAAACTTGGTACTAATGCGTATTACTTTTCGACGGTTTTACCTGGCAATGCCGATGAAGAGGCTGACCAGGTTCAGTTAGAAATAATGGCTAGCTTTCGGCAAGCTTCTCAAAATGATCTACCCCCGGATAGAGAGCTACAAATTTATTATAAGCGTCTTGAGCCCGGCCAGGCATTCTTGGATTTGGCAAGAACCTCTGTGCTTGGTGCGCAAGCCGAAGCTTATTTACGCCTTATCAATGGCTATTACCCCTCAGGTGAAGCGCAGCCGGGAACTTGGATGAAATTAGTGGAATAATCTATTTAGCTTTCAAATAGGGCTTCAATTCCTCCCCCAGCTCGAGCTCTATTAACTGACGTCAAGGATGACAAAGTATGTATGGATGGATACATCAATCCCTCACCCCAAGAAACATTAGAAATTTTACTGCAGCCCGCAGCAGCTAAAGATTTAATACCCTGACCCATTTTTGAAGCGGCTGTGAAATCAAATCTCCATTAATTTTTCTGTTGCAAATAATCGAGCTGGAGCTCGATTAAAGTAGTTTAGCGCACACTATCAGTCTCAATTTGATTTTAAAACGGATCGACTGGTAGGCTGTGAAGCCTTGTCTAAATAGCACAGTAGTGGCCTTGGGCAGACAGCCTGAGCTTTTTATCGGTATTGCAGAACGGATAAATCTGTTGGCGGCGCTGGATATGGGTCTACTAAGAGCAGTGGTTAGATTTAGTCATCAGCTTCCAGCTGTTTCAGCAGGATATTTCTCTGTCAGTGAACGCCTCTCCCTCGAATACCCTGGATACCGGGTATTTAGATCAATTGATTGCATTGTCCAAAGAGCTACCTAACTGGGTTCCTCTTGAAATGGTAACTACCGAAGACGTGCTAATTTCTTAGGATTAAAATTTACGACAGGGCATGCTGCGTCTACAACATGCCAATATCAGCATAGATGGTTGAAAGGTGCCGGTTATGATTTGGATCAGAGGTATTTCTTGTCTAGGCCGCTCTCTGAAAAAGACAGCCTTGCACTTCTAGTTTTATTAGGCCCCAATTTCCAGCAGATAAGGGGTTCCTAGATAAACAGGAACAACGTTAGCCCCAAAATTATCCGGTAGATCACAAATGGCATAAGACCAACAGATTGAATTAGCTTCAAGAAAAAGTGGATACTGAAATAGGCAGTTATGCCGGATATGCCAGTAGCAATAGCAATTATCGGCCACTGGGTTTCATTGGTGCCTAATAGCTGTAGCGCTTGCCAGCCACCGCTCAATGCAATGATGGGGATGGACAATAGAAAAGAAAATTTTGCTGAAGATGATGGCGAAAGTCCAATTAGTAGTGCGGCGGTGATAGTTATGCCTGAACGCGAGGTTCCGGGAATCAATGCAATTGCCTGAGCTATGCCAATTAGCAGAACTAGCTTCCAGCTTAGATCCGCTATTTGCTTGCCACCCTTACCTATGCGATCTGCCAGAATTAGCAGCCCAGCGCCTATAAGCGTTGTGTAGGCAATAACTCTAGCGCTGCGAAGCTCGGTTGCAATAAAGTCCTCAAACAATAAGCCAGCGATTGCCGCCGGAATGGTTGCCACTACTAAAAACCAGGCGAGCTGGCCTTGGTCTGACCAGCGACCTCTAAGGCTGTTTAAACCACCAAGGGCTATCGCGCCAAGATCACGTCGAAAGTAAGTCACAACTGCCGCCAAGCTGCCCACATGTATTGCTACGTCAAATGCTAGGCCTTGATCGGTCCAGCCGAGGACTTCTTTGGGCAAAATCAGATGAGCAGAGCTGGATATCGGGAGAAACTCCGTAATTCCCTGTATCAACGCCAAAATAATACTTTGAAAAATATCCAATTTTACTCTGCCCTATCCTATTGTTGTTCTAGAGTTTTCCATGCGGACTTAGAGCGCAAGTAAACCGGCTCAGCTTCCCTAGCATTTATCTGCTTACCCTCTTCTGCTAGTGAGAATAAGTCGGAGGCTCTGTTGATTGATTTACCAATCTTCGGAGCACTAGATTCAAAAGCCTCAGCTCCGCTGCCAACTATTAGAGCTAGATCTAGATTGAGATTGGAAGCGCAGGTAATTAGTTCGATACTGCTCAAACTGTCTTCGCTTAGTCGAGTCATCTCTCCCTTTGAATCAACTTCAAAGAAAGCCCAATAGTACTCTCCCATACGGGCATCCGTGATCGCCAGAAGCTTGCCTCCTTTCTCTAGAGGCGTTGCAGAGCTAGCTGCTGCTGCCATGGCTTCAAGGCTAGATATGGGCGTCAGAGGCAGGTTAAGGGCGTAAGCAAGGCCTTGGGACACCGCAGTAGCTATTCGCAACCCTGTAAATGAGCCAGGCCCTGCGGCCCAACAAATACTTTGCAGCTGTTGTTTCGATATATCTGCTTTATTCAGGCAATTTTCTACTAGGGACAATATCTTTCGAGCTTGCTGTCTGTTGCCCTCTTCTTCCAATTGCCAAGAATTGGTTCCGTCAGATATAGCGACCGAACAAACTTGGTCACTGCAATCTATGGCTAATGCGGGATACATCTGGTATTAACGGAGGGAGTGATGGCCACTATATGCGGCATTAGAATTTTTTCTAAGGCCGAGATATGTGAATCAGAGTCATTTAGGCAAGGAATAAGTCGAAGCTCTTCACCGCCGGCATTCTTGAAGATGTCGGCATTTTCCATAGCTATTTCTTCTAAGGTCTCAATACAGTCGGCGGCAAAGGCCGGACAAACCACATCAACTCGTTTAATGCCTGCTTCGGCCAACTCTACCAACCTAGCTGCCGTATAAGGTTTGAGCCATTCCGCTTTCCCAAAAAGTGATTGATAGGACATGCCAGAACGCTCTGGATCAAGCTGCAGCTGTTCGGAAACAGCGCCAGTTGTGCATTGGCAATGGCCTGCATATGGATCTCCTTTTTCGACATAAGAGATAGGAATACCGTGGTACGAGAAGAGAAGGTAATCGGCTCTGCCCCGTTCCTGCCAAAAGTCTGCAATACTTTTGCTTATGGCTGCAGTGTAGGCGGGTTCGTAAAAATAGCTGTTAATGATAGTTAGCCCAGGTAATGCTCGGTTAGACTGCACATAGGCCGCAACTTGATCGTACACGGCACCGGTAGTAGAACCGGAGTATTGCGGATACATGGGCAGTACGATGATTCGTCGACTGCCACTTTGGTAGGCTCGATCCAGTGTGTTAGCAATCTTTGGGTCGCCGTAGGTCATGGCGTGAACCACAGTTGGCGCATCTTCACCCAGACTATTGAGAAGCTTTGTTTGAAGCGCATCAACTTGACGCTCGGTAATTACTCGAAGTGGCGAGCCCTGCTCTGTCCAAACCTTTTTGTAGGTTTCGATTATTTTGCGGGGCCGGAGCGTCAATACAAAGCAATTAAGAATAATCCACCAAATTGGTCTGGGAATCTCAACAACCCTGTGGTCCCACAAAAATTCCCGCAAAAAAGATCGTATCGCTGGAATAGTGAGCGCTTTTGGAGTGCCTAGATTGACTAGTACTACAGTTGATTTTGAACGAGTGCCTTTCATTTACGGACCATCAAGAGCCTAGAGCGGCTAAGACTTTGGCGGTGATCGCCTCGACGCTGCCAACTCCCTCTATGGCGTGGTAGCTGGGTGCATTCTCCATATTGCTGTTATTGTTTTTGTAGAAAGCCACTAAAGGTTCGGTTTGATCTGCATAAACACCAAGTCGATAGCGAACGGTTTCCTCCTTGTCGTCCTCTCTTTGACTTAGTGGCTCTCCAGTTAGATCGTCCAACCCCTCTTGCTGGGGCGGATTGTGCTGCTCGTGGTAGACCCGACCAGATGCAGAGTGGACAAGCCGTCCGCTCATCCGTGCGACAATTTCTTTACTAGGTACGCGTATCTCAATAATGCTGTCGATATCCACATTCGCTTCGGCAAGAGCTTCTGCCTGGGGAATGGTGCGAGGAAAACCATCAAACAGAAAACCATTTTGGCAATCGGATTCGGCGATACGTTGTTTTACCAGGTCAATAATAACCTCGTCTAATACCAAGGCGCCCGAATCCATTATGCTTTTAGCCTTTAAACCTAGCTGTGAACCTGAACTTGCTGCAGCCCTTAGCATGTCTCCTGTAGATATCTGTGGAATATCGTAAGCTTCAGTTATAGCCGCTGCCTGAGTGCCCTTACCCGCTCCGGGCGGGCCTAGTAGTATTACGCGCATTAATATTCCCTATAAATAAATTCGGTTACAGCCATAAAAACGACATGGAAACATACACACCTGAATAGACTAACTCAATCCGAATCGGTCTTTTTCGCTTTCTGCCAGTACCTTTCTAGCTCAGACAAAGACATATCTAAAATGGATAATCCTTTACTATCAATAGTTTGCTCGATTTTTCTAAAACGAAATACGAACTTATTTTCAGCTTTTCTAAGTACCTGTTCTGCATCCATTTTCAGCTTTCTGCTGAGGTTTACACAGCTAAAGATCAAGTCTCCCAGCTCTTCCTCTATATCGGTTCGCTCACCACTATTTAGGGCTCCACGCAATTCAGTAAGCTCTTCTTCTATTTTTGGAACGACCTGTTCGGCGTTTTCCCAGTCAAAACCAAGATTGGCCGCCCGTTCCTGAATCTTTTGCGCGCGAGTTAGTGCCGGCAAGTTAAGGGGAATGTTGTCCATTACGGAGGATTGACCTTTTTCTTTGCGCTCTTTTTCTTTAATTTTGGCCCAGCTACGGTTTACATCCAACTCAGCTTGGCTAGCAGCCCCGGCTTTTGAGCTACCAGTTCTCGAGCTAAGAGTGCCGTCCGGAAAGACATGGGGATGCCTGCGAACCAGCTTTGCTACTAAATCTGAAATTACTTCTTTTAAGCTGAAGCGCTCCTCTTCAGTTGCAAGCTGTGAATAAAAAACGGTTTGGAAGAGTAAGTCACCTAGTTCTTCGCGCAAATCATCATAGTTACCGCGCTCAATGCTATCAGCCACCTCGTAGGCTTCTTCTATGGTGGACGGGACTATCGACTTATAGTTTTGGGCCAGATCCCAAGGACAGCCGTCTAGAGGGTCTCGCAAGCGAGCCATAAGCTCAATTAGATCATCAAGATCGTAATCCAGATTATTTTGGGTTTTTGAGTTAGCCATTTAGTTATTAAAAACGCCGGAGGATAGGTATCTATCTCCTCGATCACAGACAAGAGCCACGACCAGAGCATTATCTTGCGCTTCAGCAATATCCAAAGCTGCTGCTATAGCCCCACCAGAGGAAACTCCGGCGCAAATACCCTCTTGCCTGGCGAGTTTCCTTGCAGTGACTTCAGCAAGTTCCTGCGCCATCTCTACTACCTGGTCGACTCTGGATGGGCTAAAGATGCTGGGTTGGTATGCCTCTGGCCATTTGCGAATTCCGGGAATACGCGCGTCATCAGCAGGTTGTAATCCGACTATTTCAATATCAGTTTTTTTCTCTTTTAGGAATTGGGATACGCCCATTATGGTCCCTGTAGTTCCCATCGAGCTTACAAAATGGGTTATTTGCCCACTTGTTTGACGCCAAATTTCCGGGCCAGTAGTCTCGTAATGCGTTCTCGGATTGTCGTTATTGCCAAACTGGTCCAAAACTTTGCCTTCACCTTGACTTTGCATTTTTAGGGCCAAGTCTCTCGCACCCTCCATACTGGCTTCCTTAGAAACCTCTATCAGCTCTGCACCGTAGGCGAACATGCTGGCCTTACGTTCTTCGGTGGCGTTCTCAGGCATTATCAGAATCATTTTGTATCCGCGCATTGCCGCGACCATCGCTAAGGCAATGCCTGTGTTACCGCTAGTAGCTTCTATAAGGGTGTCGCCCGGCTGAATATCTCCACGCTCTTCGGCACGACGAATCATGCTAAGAGCCGGTCGATCTTTTACGGAACCAGCCGGGTTGTTGCCCTCTAGCTTGGCGCAAACGAGGCTGCTGGGATTCTTAAGCATGCGTTGTAAGCGAATTAGAGGAGTGCCACCGACCAGATTCTCGAGGGTAGGTATATCAGAGGTGTCAATGGCCAATGCTTGGGTCCCGGTGAATAAGTAAGGAGTGTCGCTATTTTACCTGCGATCAGGTTTTGCCTAAAGGCTTTCCTGTAAAGGTCTTAATTAAGGGGTTTTTGGAGGGAATTTAGAGGCTGTATAACTGCCTTACGTTAGTCACATACTTAAAACCAAGCCGCGGGTGCTCAAGGGCATTCAGGTAGAAGGTCGTGGAAGGCACATGGCTTGGATTAAGGGTTACCAGGAGTTTGTCGCCGGGCAAAAATGTCTTTTGATCAATATTAAGCGCCGAAAACTCTCTCCTATTATCCATATCTAGAGTCAATAACTCATCTGATCCATCGGTTCGAGTGGCTGTCATAAAGGGGTGTGGATTAATAAACTGGAACTCGACTACCTCTACTTCGAAAGTAATAAATGCACCTTGATCAAATATCCCGCCCACGGAGTGGTGGGCCAGCGCCGCCGAACAGCTGAATAGCATGGCAATTAAAATAGTGCATCGGAATCTCATATTTAACATCCCTATCCTCTGTCTTTTAGCCTCGAGTTTGAGCTATTAGTTCTCGGCTATTTAGTTTCTTACCGTCCAGCATTTCATCGATTGCAACTCGATTAATATATTTGCAGGCATTTCTAACTGCGTTGTCGGAAAAATCACCCTGCGCAATCGCCAGTATTTGGCCGCCGGTTAACGATCTGGATTCCGCAGCATTTATAGGGTGCCAGCCAAGATCTGAGGAAAAATTGTAATGTAGAGTGGTGTCGATGGAATTTCCTTCAAAATCATGATCAAAAGAAATTCCGTAACCCACCTCCCCTAGCAAGTTTAATTCAAAGCTTCTTAATAAGGGCTCTAGCTGGGCCTCTGAGTTTAGGGCCGCTAAGGATTCGGAATAGTGGCGATAGAGTCCCGGGTGGCTATCTTCGGGCAGCAACAAGTGCCAAAGAAGCTCGTTTATGTAGAAGCCACTAATTAAATGCTCGCCTTTAAGTTGATAGCTGCGAGCGGTTTCAAAGTTTGTAAGGGTTTTGAGTTCGCCTCTGCCGGTCCAACTAAATTCTGCTTTGCAGAATGGGCTTAATCTAAGGCTATTTTTTTTGTGAGACCTACTGCCACGGGCTACCAACCGAACGCGGCCAAAATCCTGTGTGAAAATATCAACAAGTTGGCTTGTATCCCGGTAATCACGAGCGTGTAATACAAAGCCTTCTATATTCGATTCGCGCAACTCAATTCGATTCCTGGTAGCCGAGACTCTGCAGAGCGCGTTCGTCGTCGGACCAGTTAGACTTAACCTTAACCCAGAGTTTTAACAGCACTCTACTATCTAGAAGTTTTTCGATGTCTAGGCGTGCTTCAGTGCCCACAGATTTCAGTCTGGTACCGGCTTCCCCAATAATGATGCGCTTTTGCCCTTCTCTTTCGACAAGTATCAAGGCGTGGATTTCAATCAAAGAGCCTTGCTGTTCGAATCGCTCTATTTCAACTGTTGAGGCGTAGGGAACTTCTTCTCCGAGCTGCCTAAGAATTTTCTCTCTTACAATCTCAGCTACCACAAATCTGGTGCTGCGGTCCGTTACCTGATCTTCAGCAAAATGGGCTTCACTCTCGGGTAAGTAGCTAGCAATTAAATTGTAGAGCTTATCGAGGTTATCTCCCTGAAGTGCAGAGATCGGCATAAATTCAGCATCAGGCAGTTTCGTCGATAGATCCTGTACATGGGGTAGTAATAAATCTTTGCCGGCGAGCTTATCGGTTTTATTGATGGTAACAATCAAGGGTGCTTTAAGGCCTTCGAGCCTGTGCATAATTTGTTCGTCTTCCCTAGTCCACTTGAGTCGGTCAATTACAAAAATTACCAACTCAACATCGCGCATAGCCGCTCTGGCTACTTTATTCATATAGCGATTGATAGCTTTAGGTTCGTCGATATGTTGACCTGGGGTATCAACAAAAATTACCTGCTGATCAGCGTCTGTCCGTATGCCTAATATTGCATGTCGTGTGGTTTGTGGTTTGCGTGAGGTTATATTGAGCTTTTGACCAAGCAGATGGTTTATCAATGTCGATTTGCCAACATTTGGCCTGCCAATAACGGCTACGTAGCCACACTTAAATTTCTTATTCATCGATATTGGACCCGACAGCAATCAGGGCTTTGCAGGCTGCATCTTGCTCTGCGGTTCGCCGATTTGAGCCCTCACCAACAAACTGCTGTTCTTGGCCTTCTATATTGCAACCTATAGCAAATTGCCGCGAATGCCCGGGACCACTTACTTCGATAGTTTCGTATATTGGCAGCGGCAGTCCTCGCCCTTGCAGCCATTCTTGTAGCAGGGACTTTGCATCTCGCACAGACTCAACGCTCGCAATGGCATTTGCGGGGGCTTCCAGTAACTTTGCGGACACTTGAGAAGCTGCTTGCCAACCACCATCTAAGTAAACAGCTGCGATTACTGCTTCCACAGCGTCTGCCAAAATTGAATCTCGCCTATGTCCACCGGAACTAAGAGCAGATTGCCCTAACTCTATAACTTCATCTAACCGCAGAGATCGAGCAATATTAGCGAGGGACTCTTTACGTACTAAGTGAGACCGCATTGAGCTTAAATCGCCTTCAGGGGCTTCTGGATGAGTGTGAAACATGGACTCAGCGGCAAAAAGGTTTATAAGACTATCTCCGAGAAACTCTAGGCGTTCATTATTGTTTGCTCCAGCACTGCGATGTTTCAGAGCATGCTGAAGGGTGCGGCTATCTGAAAATTGATAGCCGAGCCTACCCTGAAAACGACTCAGTGGGTCAGACATATATGCGAAGGGATAACTTAGGGGGCTTCGGGATATCTGGCCTCGAAGCCAACTACTAGCCCTATGTTAGCGAACAGCTCAACCCGAGCCTCGTAGCCATGAATAAATGAAGTCTGATTAATATCGCTGCTAATAAGAATATCTCGTGGGCTCAAATCAGCCGAGCTAATGGTAAAAGCTTTACCCATTAAGTCTCTTGCTTCTGCATTTGTCTGCCTGTTAATGGAGCCAACCGGACTATCCAACCTTTCCAATGTGGATATCAGCAAGATGCTTTTATAGGAGAGAGGCGTCACTTTAAAGGCGCAGAGACTGAAAGATACCACCACTAGCAACAGCCCCAGCATCGCTAATACCTGGATTTTTATATACTTTATTCATAAGTAACCCTCATCGAATGCTTCCCGCAGTTCTAAATGAAGGGATGGACCAGGGTTCCCAGTGCATCCAAACCGCGACAGCTTTGCCTACTATATTGGATTCTGGCACTGAACCCCACTCGCGACTGTCCAAGCTGTTGTCTCTGTTATCACCCATCATAAAGTAATGACCTTCTTGCACGACGGTTTCGTGGTTAATACCAAGTCGGGTTGCGGGTACCTTTACTTGGATCTCATAGATGACTTCGCCGTTGGTTTCTTCAATCAAATCTGAAGAGCCATAGGCATTTGCGCCTAAACGAGCAATAAAGTTTTGATCTAATTCTTGACCGTTTACATAAACCTGATTTTGAATTACCTGAATATGGTCGCCGGGTAATCCAACAAGCCGCTTAATAAAATATCGTTCGTCATTAGGCGGGATAAAAACTATAACGTCTCCCCGTTGAGGGTCGCCAATGGGGATAATTTTGTCGCCAATTATTGGGAGTCGCACTCCATAACTGTGCTTATTAACCACGATAAAGTCCCCTACTTCCAATGTGGGTATCATCGAGCCCGAAGGTATTTGAAAGGGTTCAAATAGGAATGAACGTAAAAAGAAGACTATTAGCAATATAGGAAAAAATGATCCCGTATATTCTATAGCTCCGTGACCGGCACCCTTGAAAACAAATTTGTCCAGAATCCAAAATACGCTGGTGGCAAGTACCAACACAAAAAGAATTAACGCAAAATCAAAATCCATATCTCTCTCTATCTGCTCTGTATATTAGTCGTCGGATCTTAGTACCGCTAAGAAGGCTTCCTGAGGCACTTCTACACTGCCTAGTCGCTTCATACGCTTTTTACCTGCTTTCTGTTTCTCCAACAACTTTTTCTTTCTGGAAATATCGCCACCGTAACATTTAGCCAAGACATTTTTACGCAGTGCTTTGACCGTAGAGCGGGCTACTACATGGCCACCTATTGCAGCTTGAATGGCAACGTCGAACATTTGTCGCGGAATCAGCTCTTGCATCTTCTCTGTAATTTGACGCCCGCGGGCATGAGCATTATCCCTGTGCACAATAAGCGCAAGCGCATCTACTCTATCGCCATTAATGAGGATATCCAGTTTTACCAAAGGTGCAGCTTCAAAGCGTTTGAAGTTATATTCCAGGGAGGCAAAACCACGGCTTACTGATTTTAGGCGGTCAAAGAAATCCATCACTACTTCGTTCATAGGGATCTCGTAATTAAGTGATACCTGATGCCCGGCAAACTGCATGCCTTTTTGGATGCCGCGACGCTCTACGCAAAGGCTGATTACATTGCCCAAGTGCTCCTTTGGTACAAGAATATTTACTTCCGCTATAGGTTCCCGAATCTCTTCGATGGTACCCGGATCGGGCATTTTTGATGGATTGTCCACCGCCAGAACTTCGTCTTTGGATGACAGTACTTGGTAGATTACCGAGGGCGCGGTTGTGATCAGATCCAGGTCGTACTCGCGTTCTAGTCGTTCCTGAACAATCTCCATATGCAGCATTCCCAAAAATCCGCATCTAAAACCAAAACCCAAGGCATCAGAAGATTCTGGTTCATAAACTAGAGATGCGTCATTGAGGGCCAGCTTTGACAGTGCCTCACGAAGGTTTTCGTAGTCGTCTGAACTGGTTGGGAAAAGTCCGGAGTAAACCTGAGGGCTTACTTTTTGGAAGCCCGGTAGTGATGCCACATCAGAGGTACTTGCGTGGGTGAACGTATCTCCGACGGGAGCGCCCTGAATGTCTTTAATGCCAGCAATAATAAAGCCCACTTCACCGGCTTTGAGCTCTTCTTGTGCGGTTTGTTTTGGCGTAAATACGCCGATCATATCCACTACGTGAGGCCGGTTAAGCGATTTGGTAACTAACTTATCTTTCTTTCTGATTCGGCCTTGCATTACTCGCACGAGAGAGACAACTCCCTGATAGTTATCAAACCAGGAGTCGATAATTAAGGCTTGCAGAGGCGCGTCTATATCGCCCACCGGTGGCGGTATAAGTTCAACCAGCTGCTCTAGAACCGCATCTACATTCAGCCCTGTTTTGGCACTGCAATTAATGGTATGAGTCGTGTCTAGACCAATGATCTCTTCAATCTCTTCACAAACTTGCTCTGGTTCCGCCTGAGGAAGATCTATTTTATTAAGCACTGGAATTACTTCCAGATTTTGCTCAATTGCGGTATAGCAGTTAGCAACAGATTGAGCTTCCACTCCCTGTGCGGCATCGACCACCAGGAGTGCTCCTTCACAGGCCGCCAGCGAACGAGAAACCTCGTAGCTAAAATCTACATGGCCCGGTGTATCAATAAAATTAAGTTGGTAATCGCGACCGTCATTGGCCGTATAGGTGAGAGTTACGCTTTGGGCTTTGATGGTAATGCCCCGCTCTCTTTCGATATCCATTGAATCGAGAACTTGGTTTTCCATTTCTCTTTCACTGAGCCCACCGCACATTTGGATAAAGCGGTCGGCCAGCGTCGACTTACCATGATCGATATGGGCAATGATGGAAAAATTTCTGATATGGCTGAGGTCGGACACTAGGTAAGGCTTTCTCTATCTATAAAATATTGATGCCGCCAATTTTCTAAGGCAGTATCGAGGGTATTGGGGCGCGCAGTCTAAAGGTTCAGCGCTCTCCTGAATATAGGAGGAAGGAATTGGCTAACAGTCGAAAATCAGCTAATTGATATCTATGGTACGAAAAAAGAGTTTTCCGTCACGATAAAAGCGGATTGGCTGTACTTTTCCGGTATGTAAGTTTTCTGCCACTTCGGAAGCTTCTTCTCTATTGGCAACTTCACTGAAACCTAGTTGAACTAGTATATCGCCGGCTTGAAGCCCGGCATCGGCGGCTGGAGAGCCTGGTTGAATCAATTCGATTAGGACGCCGCCGGTTATCCCTAGTTCTCTGGATGTAGCATCGTCTATGTTAGATAACTCCATACCAAGAATTGCATTTGACGAAGTCCGTGGTGACTCTCCGGAATCTCGATTAGATCCCCTGGTACTAACTTGATTAGGTAAGGTTCCCAGTTCCACTTCTATATTTTCGCGCGCTCCTTCTCTGTAGATAACCGCCTGCACGCGCGATCCAGGTTTAATTAGCCCTACAACGTGCGGCAAGTCATAGGAGTATTCTATTTGGTGCTCATCAAACGTTACAACAATATCACCGGCTAATAATCCTGATCGTTGTGCCGGACTTTCATCCATCACCTGATCAATTAAGGCTCCATGAGGCCGGTCCAGTCCGAAGGAAGCTGCCAAGTCTTGATTGACATCTCGAATAACTACGCCAAGCCAGCCGCGGAGAACTTCACCCCCATCAAGAAGCTGTTCAACCACGTCCTGTGCGACAGTTGAGGGGATAGCAAAGGACAGGCCCATAAATCCACCGGAACGGGTATATATTTGTGAGTTGACACCTACTACTTCTCCATCAAGATTGAATAATGGGCCGCCTGAGTTTCCCGGGTTTATAGCCACATCCGTTTGTATAAAGGGCACATAGTTTTGCCCGGAACTATTCGGCAAGCTCCGACCAATGGCGCTTACGATGCCGACGCTAGCGGAGTAATCCAGATCAAAGGGCGAGCCAATAGCTAATACCCAATCGCCTACTTCTAGAGATTCCGACAGAGCAAACTTAACTGTTGGCAAATCTGATCCTTCAATTTTAAGTAGCGCTAAATCCGATTGTTCGTCGGTGCCTAGCACTTCGGCAAAATATTCCTGACGGTTATTTAGCCGGACCAAAATTTCATCTGCGCCTTCTATTACATGGAAATTGGTTAAGACATATCCATCCTCGGCGATAATAAAACCGGAGCCCACAGAGGCCTGTTCAGATTGCTCTCCGTCAAAGCCAAAAAAATCGCGGTATGCCTCTGGTGCTTCTCGGGCAGAGCTAGATTGTCGGCTTGTCGATCTGACATTGATTTTGACCACTGCTGGGGACGTTGCATTGATAAGATCAGTAAAATCAGGCAACTCTAGTGCAGAGGCTGCAGTGCTGAATCCTGCGCTTATCAAAATTGAGGCAGTAAATAGTCTAATTTTTTTACGCATAAAAAACTCCAACGAATGTATTTATGGGAAAGATGGGGTTTTAGATAGAGATCGGTAGGAAAGATTCAATATCTATTAAAACTTATCATTTTGTATAAGGTTGGCGCGTTTCCACGGAAGAATATTTAGTTTCCGTGCACAGGTGCTCAAGTCTAGAATAACACCGGATTCACTTGCACTGGAATAGCGGTATCCACAATACGTGGAGCAAAGTCAGCGGCGTAGCGTGATCGTTTAACCAGGTAACGCACAAGTGAGGAGCCGATTACCAAACCGACTATCCCTCCAGCAATAGACATGAACTCCCCTTGAATCTGATAACCGAGCCCGGCACCTAGGAGAAAAACCAGTATAGGGATCAGATAAAGAGATAACGCATTCCTGACGAAAGCGCCCTCTTCGACGCCAACTTGGATCTGGTCTCCAGTTGAGACCGATGCAGATATATGTTTTTCAGTCTCTATCCAGATTAGCCGAGTCGGGTTTAGCCATTTATCAAGAATGCCGTTACCACAGCCAGCTTTAGCAGAACAAGAACCACAGCCACTAGAGCTTCGAACCGAAACTTTCACGCGCTCAGGCTCAACTTCTAAAACTTCTGCATATTCTGTAATCATGGTATTTTTTATTGAATGGCAATATTTGAAATAGGAATTAAGCCTAAAGCGATTAACTCGAGGCTAAGTAATGGCACCTCACCAACTAAAGTCGCCAGATATATATTTTGCTCCACCGACAAATAGCTAAGCAAAATGTTGGTGGCGCCTAAGTTTGTATTGACCGGTGGAAACCTCGGGGCATCAATTGGTTCGAGAGTTATGCTTATTGTCGCCAATCCGTCGGTCAGTACGAGTTCGCTTTTATCTAGGTCTGACAGATAAGTTGAATTGATAGTCTTAAATCCGTCCGGCAAACGTGCCGTTATCCAGGTGGCTTCTGTTCGAGCTTCCAATTGAGGGCAATCAGTTTTCACTTTTTCGTCTGGGGTTTCTTCAGAGGCCTCAGAAAACTCGATACTAACAAATTCATATCGCTCAATTGGGGCTCGTTGAGGCGTCAATATTACAGTGCGAAGTGTTAAATAATTTTCCGCATCTAAGGAAAACCCATAGCCGTATCGAAAACTATCGACAGGCAGCAATAGCAGCTCACTTGCGGGCCTACCGGCAACCATGCTGTCTCCGGGCCGGTAAAAATTATACAGGCCGGCTAGGGTGTCGATGTCGATCATCGAGTTACCTCCGGGTGCTCCGCAATCTATCTGGTGAGTTCGCAAAGGCATTGCTCTATTCAGAGAACGAAGACTTTGCTGTCCACTTGTTACAGTAAGGTTGTCTACCCAGTAGGTAGTTAGCTGTCCAGAGCGCTCAAATGCCATAGAGCCCTGATAGGCTTCCCTGGTACCTGCCTCCACCATTCTCATAAAGAGTTGTTTTGGATCTAGGGGCGAATCCATAGGATCTTGCGCTATGGCAAAATTAAAAATCAATAAAGTGGAGAGCCCTAGCTTGGCAGCTACCTTATTCAGGACAAGCTTCCTAGGTGAGTTGGGCTTACTGTTGCTCCGCGCTAATTTGCCGCGCAAGAGGAAGTACTGAATTGAGACTGTCGGAAGTGTTTTCGACATGAGTAGAAATTGCCTCCTGAATATGTTTATCGAGCTCTGCTTTGTCAAAGCTTGGCACATCAACGCTCTCAGATACATGATTAACCTCTACCGGGATTGTTGAACTAACAGTTTGTGCCTGTAGTGGAGGTAATTCAAAGCCGTCAGGGATAACTAGTGTCTGATAAGTTGCGGACTGATCTGCAACGGCTTGAGATTCAGTTTGAAGGCCTTCTGCATCGGTATACAGCGGCAGTTGCTGAATGCCTACAAGGGCTAAAACAGCTACCGAAGCAGCAACAGCGAGCTGAGAGAAGGGTTTAAAGAAAAAGATTTTTTGGTCAGGTTTAGATTCTGACTCTAGAGCTGCGCTTATGCGCGAAGAGAGATCAATACCGCTGAGAGCCGATTTATCTAAAGAGGCGCTAATTAGTTGATGCAGATGCCATTCTTTTCTCAGGTTTTCGTCTTTATCTAACTCAGCGAGTACACGCTTAAATTCCCATTCGCTAGTTTCTCCATCAACTAAGGCAGAAAGGTTTTCGCTAAAATCGGGTTGCTCAGATTGGCTCATAGAGTACCGGTTATATTATTGAAAATATTTGGTTGCTCATGAGACCATCAGCTTTTCAAAAGGTTCACAGAAACAACAATATTATTTTGAAGCATTTTACCTCAATTTTGACCTTTGTCGTCAAATGCATAATTTAACGAGCATCAGTTGGTTAATCTGGCTCCATTAGGGGCCGAATTTTTTCATTAATCGCTTCCCTAGCCCTGAATATACGAGATCTCACCGTTCCAACGGGGCAATTCATGACTTCCGCAATGTCTTCATAGCTCAACCCTTCCAGTTCGCGCAAAGAGATAGCTGATTTAAGATCTTCCGGTAAGGCTTCCATAGTGGCAAAAACGATCTTCTCTAGTTCTTTTCGAAAAAACTCGCCATCTGGTGTGTCATTTTCTTTTAAGGCCTCGCTTCCAGCATGAAATTCTGCATCGTTAATATCGACATCACTGGCTGGTGGCCGGCGGCTGCGAGAAACCAGATGATTTTTAGCAGTGTTTACTGCAATACGGTAAAGCCAGGTATAAAACTGGCTGTCGCCTCGAAAGTTGCCCAACGCTCGGTATGCCTTGATAAAGGCCTCTTGCGAAACATCCTGGGCTTCATGGGGGTCGCGCACAAAACGTGCTACCAACGCCTGCACTTTGTATTGGTATTTAAGGACAAGTAAATCAAAGGCTTTTTTTTCGCCTTTTTGTACTCGAAGTACTAATTGATTGTCGGATTCTTCTGATCCGTTTGCACTCATCTATAGATATCCGTCAAAATTCCTCTGAGAGACCATTTTAATTTACAGAAGTTCTATTTCTGAAAAAAATTGATCAGCGTTAATTGCGCTTTATACTACAGGCTTTGCTCTTCGCTCACACGTGACAGAGGAGCAATCCCGAAAACTATTTATGAGGGCTTTTTTGTAAAGACCTCCTACCGAGAAGAATGAATGACTCAAAACCATTATCACGACGCTCTGATTATCGGGAGTGGAGCGGCTGGATTAGCCGCCGCACTCACGCTAGCAGAAAATATGAGTGTCGCAATCCTAAGTAAGACCACGATTAAATCCGGGTCTACCTGGCTCGCTCAGGGCGGCATTGCGGCGGTTTTGGATAACGAGGACTCAGTAGAATCGCACTCGCAAGACACTTTGACCGCTGGTGCTGGCCTTTGCCACACTGCCACTGTGCAGCGCGTTGCCGAGAACGGACGTGAATCTATCCTGTGGCTGCAGGAGATGGGAGTTGAATTCACTACTGGCGAAGGACAGCAGGATTTGCACCTTACCCGTGAAGGCGGCCATAGCCATAGGCGAGTTATTCACCATAAAGATCGCACAGGCAAAGCGGTTAGTAGCTCCCTGTCAGATAGAGTGCTTGGGCATAAAAACATTCAAGTATATGAAAACCGCATAGCCATAGATTTACTAAAACAGGCCGATGCTAATTCCAGCAAAATCCGATGCAACGGCGCTTACGCATTGGACCTGACTAATTCCGAAGTTGAGCTACATCAGGCCAGGGTAGTAATTTTAGCCACCGGCGGAGCATCTAAGGTTTATCTCTACTCGACCTCCCCTGATGGCGCCTCCGGCGATGGCATTGCAATGGCTTGGCGAGCAGGTTGTCGAGTTGCGAATATGGAATTTAATCAGTTTCATCCAACCTGCCTCTACCATCCAAAGGCTAGATCATTTTTGCTATCTGAAGCGCTTCGAGGCGAAGGCGCCATATTGAAATTGCCAAACGGTGAAACCTTTATGGAAAAGTTCGACGATCGCGCCGAGCTCGCGCCGAGAGATATCGTGGCACGAGCCATCGACCATGAGATGAAACGCCTTGGTTGTGACAATGTTTATTTGGACATTAGCCACCGCCCGGGCGACTTTGTAAAAGAACACTTTCCAAATATCTACGAATTCTGCCTGGATCTGGGGATAGATATAACCAAGGAAGCCATTCCAGTTGTACCCGCTGCGCATTACACCTGCGGTGGAGTATTGGTAGACGAGAACGGCCAAACCGACTTGGATAACCTTTATGCCATTGGTGAGGTTTCATTTACCGGTATGCATGGCGCTAACCGGTTGGCGAGCAATTCACTATTAGAATGCATTGTCTACGCGCGACTTGCTTCGAGCCATATAAGTAAACGCGTGAAGGACATCCCTGCCCCGGATTACGCCAAACCTTGGGATGCCAGTCAAGTTACTCATTCTGATGAGGATGTAGTTATATCCCATAACTGGGATGAACTGCGGCGATTTATGTGGGATTACGTTGGTATTGTTCGAACTGATAAACGCCTGCAGAGAGCGCTTCATCGCGTCCAAATACTGCAAAAAGAAATTCAGGATTACTACTCAAATTACCGTATTAGCAATGACCTAATAGAACTACGCAATCTGGTGGTGGTTGCTGAGCGGATTATAATTTCTGCAATGCAAAGGCGCGAAAGCCGTGGCCTGCATTATTCTTTAGATTATCCTGATCTCTCACCCATAGCCCAGGACACGATTATGGTGCCAATCAACTTTGCGGGTCAGGACATGATTGTTAGCCGTGATCAATCCTAGTTTCGTTGTCCTTCTCAAGTAGATATCGACTTAATTTGCGCCAATCGTCATGACTGAGAGCATCTCGCCAGATTAGCGTTTCGAACCTATTTTTGTCGATGCGGAGTTTTAGATGAAGACACCAAGGAAGCAGTTGATGCAGCGAGGCTGTGCAGGAATAAGACGCATATGCTGACTCTGCGGGCACTAGCCCTGCTTCGGTTAGTGAGAAATTCCCGATAATATTTCAAGCCTTCCTGTTTCTGTAGCCAACAACAATTACGCAGAAAAGAATACAAAAGCTAGCGCTTAGTTTAGCCATAAGACCCGCGTCGGCAACTATCATCCAAAAACTCGCCAGGCAAATCCAAAGTAAATACAGGCAGAATTCGATAGGTGATTTTTTGATGGAAATAGCATCATCCATAATGCACTCTTCCTTGATTTTTTCGTCCTAGGACAGGAGAGCTGAAAATCCTCGAGTCGGGTATCTAGCCCTTGGGTCGACTATATCGATTGATTTTATCCACGATGATTTTTACCCCCGGATCCGACGGAATAGCCTTGCGCATAAACCAATCAAAGATATCCGGATCTTGGCATGCCAGCAATTTTTCGAACCCGGCTTGATCGTCATCAGAAAGTGTTTCGAAGCAGTTTTCAAGAAAAGGCAGCAGAACCAAATCTAATTCGAGCATTCCGCGTCGAGTTGCCCACTTAAGTCGATTGATATCCATTAGAATGTTGCGTTGTTATGGTCTATTGATGCGCAATTGTACCCTTAATTGCACTCTTATAGCCCGCTTACAAGTAAAGGAACTTATGTCAAATTGGTCTAATTTTATTCAGGAACACCGCAAAGCAGTTCCCAGTGATTCCGGGCTTGTGCCTGTTGCTGATGACGTGATCGTGGAAGTAGCTGGAGCAGATGCCGCTAAATTGTTACAGGGGCAGATAACCGCTGATGTGGATCAGTTAGCTGATGGGGAATTTAGCCAAGCCGCGCTCTGTACCAATAAAGGTAGAGTTATATCCGTCTTTCATATTCTGCGCGCAGACCAGAACTTCTTCTGTCGTTTACCTGCAGACAATGCCGAGCCTCTGATTGCCACACTCAAGAAGTATGGGGTTTTCTATAAAGTCGAAGTGACGCTCCGCGAAGATATGGGAATTGCTGTCTTGTTGCAGGAAGAGCTACCAGACGGCATAACTGACAAGGCACTGCTGCTTAAACATGGCCCTGAAGCTCAGGAATATTGGATTGAACAAAATCAGTGGCAAGATTGCTGGACTCTGCTCACGCAATCTGGCGTTCAAGATTCTGAACATAGATGGAAACTAGCCAAGCTGAGAATGGGATGGTCAGAGATATTTCCAGAGACTGGTGAAGCCTTTTTACCCCACGCACTTAGTTTGGATTTATCTGAAGCAATCAGCTTCACCAAAGGCTGTTACACCGGCCAGGAGATAGTTGCCAGAACTCACTACCGAGGGAAGTCAAAAAAGCGTTTGACGTTGCTACGAGCCGATGTTGAATCGATACTGCCCGGAACCGATATACAGAGTGCAGAAGGAATAAGTATCGGCTCTGTGGTCGTCTCGGCTGCTAGTGATTCAGATAAGGGCGGTACCGAAATACTCGCTACGGCTAAGATTGATATTGCGGAGGCCGGAGAATTGATGTTGGATGATAAGCTAGTGGCATATAGCCAGATATCCCTTCCTTGGTCTCTAGATGATTGATTCGATCTTTGAACTGGTTCACTACATAACAAATAATCCGGCTATTCTCGGATGGATAGTATTTGGTTCATTTGTCTACCTAGTGGCTTTTTTACTACTGATGCCCTATATAGCAGCAAAGATTCCAGCAGATTATTTTGGTGCTGAGCAAAAAAAACCTTACGCCCCTAAAAACCTCATTCTTTACGTTGTTTATAAGGTATTGAAAAATCTTATCGGGCTATTATTTGTTGTAGGCGGATTATTGCTTTTATTGACCCCGGGTCAGGGCATATTGGGCATACTAATTGGCTCTCTAGTGCTTGAGTACCCTGGTAAGCACCGATTTCAACGTTGGCTAATTGGTAAGAAACCTGTATTGGATGGGCTAAATTGGCTACGAAAAATAGGTGGAGCTGAGCCGCTACAAATCCAATAAGCATTTAACCTTATGGACTTGTACTACAGTTTTCGAACCTAATATTCTATTTGCCAATCAATCGGATCAATACTCGACGCAGATAAATAGTTATTGGTTTGCGAAAAGGGTTTGCTGCCAAAGAAGCCACGGTATGAAGACAAGGGTGAAGGATGCGGTGCTTCTAAAACAAGGTGTTTACCTCGATCGATATTCGTCCCCTTCTCCTGTGCGTAGCTTCCCCACAAAATAAATACCAGGTTTTCACGCTCTGCGCTTAGTCGTTCAACAATGCAATCCGTAAACTCTTCCCAACCCTGTTTCTGGTGCGATCCTGCCTGCCGCGCCTCGACCGTGAGAGTGGCGTTGAGTAACAGAACTCCTTGATTCGCCCACCTCTCCAGACAGCCTTGGTTAGCTGGAGGAATGGCCAAATCAGACTCTAACTCTTTATAGATATTGCGCAGGGATGGCGGTATATCAATGCCGGGAGGCACAGAGAAACAGAGACCATGAGCCTGTCCTGGTCCGTGATATGGGTCCTGTCCAAGTATTACTACTTTGGCCTGCGCAAAGGGAGTTGAGTTTAGGGCGTTAAACCAAAGGTTCGCCGGCGGGTAGAGTACTTTACCTAGTGCTTTTTCTATGGTCAGAAATGCCCTCAGCTTCAGCATATACGGCAGTTCAAACTGGTCTTCAAGTTGTTCTAACCAAGAGGATTCGAGTTGAATGTCCGCCATCTTCAGAGTTAATCGATAGTCTTTATTCAGGGCGCATTGCCGGAAATAGAATTACATCTCTTATGGAAGCTTGGTCAGTAAGCATCATTACCAATCGATCAATGCCTATGCCTTCGCCTGCTGTCGGCGGTAAGCCGTATTCAAGAGCGCGGATATAGTCCGTATCAAAATGCATGGCTTCGTTGTCTCCCGCATCCTTATCGGCGACTTGAGCATTAAAGCGCTCGGCCTGATCCTCTGAATCATTTAGCTCGGAGAAGCCGTTGGCAATTTCTCGGCCTCCGACAAAAAACTCGAATCTGTCCGTGAGAAACGAATTGTCGTCATTGCGTCTAGCCAAGGGAGAAACTTCTGCCGGATATTCCGTAATAAATGTCGGCTGAATCAGAACGTGTTCAACCGTTTTCTCAAATATCTCGATTTGTATTTTACCTAAGCCATAACTGGCCTTAAGAGGTATATGTAAGGATCCTGCGATAGCACGCGCACCCTCTTCTGTGGCGAGTTTTGCAGGATCAATATTCGGGTTATATTTAAGGATCGAGCTAAATACGCTGATTCGCTCGAAGGCCTTTGAGAAATCGTATTCATACACTTCTTGTACTTCTCCATCTGCGTCGCGGCGGTGATTCACAATGGTGCTCCCACCAAAAACTTCGTCAACTAGTTTACGCAGTAGGTCTTCAGTCAGGTTCATCAGATCTTGATAATCGGCATAGGCCTGATAAAACTCCAACATAGTGAATTCTGGATTGTGGCGGGTTGATAGGCCCTCGTTGCGGAAATTCCGGTTGATCTCGAAAATACGCTCAACGCCGCCAACTACCAGGCGTTTTAGATAGAGCTCTGGTGCAATACGTAAGTACATGTCTTGATCTAGCGCGTTGTGGTGAGTGACAAAGGGTCTTGCGGTTGCACCACCGGGAATAACCTGGAGCATCGGCGTTTCAACCTCAAGAAATTCCAGATTAGAAAAATAATTGCGAATAAATTCAATGATTTGCGATCGCTTCCTCAGAATATAACGAGATTCCTCATTAACGATAAGATCGACATATCGCTGACGATATCTCTGCTCCATATCCGTTAGACCGGCATGTTTTTCAGGTAAAGGGCGTAGTGACTTGGTTAAAAGCTGATATTCCTGCATTTCTACGTATAGATCGCCCTTACCCGAGCGTCTTATAGGCCCGCTTGCTCCAACGATATCGCCGATATCCCACTGGCCCCAGCGGTCCTTAATATCCTGCTGCACGGGTTTATCAGCGTATAGCTGAATGCGCCCGCTCATATCTTGAATCACAATGAAAGGACCACGCTTGGCCATAATTCGTCCAGCCACACTGCCTATTTCATTATTGGCCTCAAGAGTTGGTTTGTCCTGATCGGCGTATTGCCGATCAAGCTTTGCAGCAAGATGCTCTCTGCGCCAAGTGTTGGGAAAGGCATTACCCTGATCTCGCTCTCTAATGCGGTCCAGCTTCTCCCTACGCTCAGCTATTAGGCGGTTTTCGTCTTGATCTGCATCCGTTGGCGGGTTTGAATTTTGTTCTGTCATAATTTTGATCTTTTGATAAATGACCGTGATTAAAGGCCGGCTTTAAGGGAGGCTTCAATAAACCTATCTAAATCACCGTCTAAAACGGCCTGAGTATTACGCGTTTCGATGTTTGTTCTCAAATCTTTAATGCGAGCGTCATCCAATACATATGATCGAATTTGACTGCCCCAACCAATATCAGATTTCCCATCTTCAAGGTTTTGCTGCTCGGCCTGGCGTTTTTGCATCTCCAGCTCATAAAGTTTTGCCTTAAGCTGCTTCCAGGCGGCGTCCCTATTCGCGTGTTGAGAACGTTGATTTTGGCATTGAACTACGGTGTTGGTCGGTTCATGGGTAAGCCTAACCGCTGAGTCTGTTTTGTTCACATGCTGCCCTCCGGCACCACTGGCGCGGTAGGTATCAGTTCGCACGTCGGAGGGATTGATCTCAATCTCAATATTATCGTCAATTTCCGGGGATACAAAGACGGACGCAAAGGAGGTATGCCGACGATTACTAGAATCAAAGGGCGATTTGCGCACTAAACGGTGGACGCCGGTTTCAGTGCGGAACCAGCCAAAAGCGTACTCGCCCTCAATAGAGATAGTTGCGCTCTTAATGCCCGCTACATCGCCGGCGGAACACTCAATAATGGTAGTCTTAAAGCCTTTACTGTCCGACCAGCGCAGGAACATACGTAGCATCATTTCAGCCCAGTCCTGAGCCTCAGTGCCGCCGGAACCGGCTTGTATATCCAAAAAGGCGTTGTTGCCGTCCATTTCGCCGCTAAACATACGGCGGAACTCCAATATCTCTAGCTGTGCGATCATCTTCTCGCTTTCGACCACCAGCTCTTTGAAACCCTCCTCGTCATTCTCCTCTTGAACCATTTTAAGAAGATCAAAGGCGTCGGCAACACCATCATCAAGTGTTTCTATGGTAGCTACTATGGCTTCCAGGGCAGATCTTTCTTTGCCTAGGCCCTGCGCCCGTTGGGAGTCATCCCAAACCCCAGGTTCAGCCAGTTCTAATTCGACTTCCGTTAATCGATCCTTTTTATTGGCGTAGTCAAAGATACCCCCTCAGCACATGGGTGCGAGTTCGGATATCTTTAAGGCTATTGGTGAGGGGCCCAGTTTCCATTTTTACTATTTCAGCATTTGATCGTTAAGAGGCCACGAATTCTACGCAAAGAGCCTCGACTTGATAAGTGATTTCTGCACTCTTTATCCCGCTTTACCTTAGGTTGTTGGGCTTAGCCGACTTAGAGCTTCGGCTTCGTCTGTAAAGAATTGCCCCTATAGTCCAGCGTTGTTAGATGCATATTTATAGACTTCCCAAATTCCATCTCCTAAAAGCTCTTTGCCAGTTAAAGGTGCGCTTTTCAGACTTGAGACCTTGTCGTCGTTCAGGCTGGTATGGGTGCGTACAAAAGTTAGAACATCACTGAGTGATATACCTTTAGGCAAATCAAGATCGCGCATATCGTAGAAAAGATTTAATTGTTCTTGATGGGCCATCTCCCGGGTATGCTTGACCATGTCCATAAAGCTACCTTTATCAAGCGGACCCTCAGCTTTAATGCTCAAAAATTCGGTTGATTTATCTGGGTCTATTTGAAATTTAAATTCGCTCATCAGTCAACAGTCAACAGCCCTGTATTTGTCGAGTATCTAATCGCGCCTTTCTACAACTCTAAAAGGCGGCAAGGCGGATAATAAATATCGAGAATAACTACTATTTTTAAGCCTTGGATCAGTAATTGTAACAGTGCCAGAGTCAGTTTCGGACCGGATTAATCGGCCTACGGATTGAATTAGGCGTATGGCAGCATTCGGAAGAGACAGCTCTCTAAAAGAGTTGCCGCCTCCAGCGCTAATGCGTTCACTAATAGTTGCTTCTATAGGGTCATCGGGAACAGAAAAAGGAATTCTGGTAATAAACAAATGCGTGCAGTAATCACCGGGTAAGTCGATACCCTCGGCAAAACTACGCAGCCCGAATATCACGCTGCCCTTCCCCTCATCAATCTTGGATTTATGCCTTCGAACAATTTCCATTCTCGGAATGAGTCCTTGCATTAAGATCTGGCTTTTCCATTCGGCTTCAAATTTCTCGTAGACCCTTTCCATCTGCCTGTTACTTGAGAATAAAACTAAGGTTCCTTTCACTAAGGCTCCTTTGTCAGCTTCAATTGCCCGCTCTAAAAGGCCTGTAACGTATTGGTCGTATTCGAATTCATTGCGTGGATCTGGTGCATCAACGCAAAGCTCTAGACTGGCTATATTTGCATAATCGAAGGGACTTTGTATGGATTCGCTTAGTGTACTTTCAGGCAATCCTAGCTGAGTTAACAGGCGATTAAAATTACCTTTAACCGATAGAGTTGCGGAGGTTAATACGGCACCTGCCGCCCTATGCCAGAGCAATTCGTCCAATTGCGTACTGATATCTATTGGTGCGGCAAAAAAGTCGAACCCACCACCGCGTGTATTACGGCGAATCCATCGCGCAAAATACTGCTCATCAGAATCTGGATTTGCGTATCTACTTAACAGTTCGTGCCAGCTTTCGGCTCTGTGAAGCCACTCGCCAACCAAAGGAAACCAGCTCTGCCCAACCTCTTTGGAATCAGAGGAATCGGAATCCGCTAGTTTTTCCATCTCGTGGCTAAGCTGTTCCAAACTAGTACGAATTTTCCTACTTGTCGGCAACGCAGCTAGGCTGGAAACCAATAGTGCTTCTGGTACTTTGCCCTGCTCAAAACGCACTATCTGGTCAGGTTTGTTTTCACTTACAGGTTCAGCAGCTACCTCTAGCTGACCGATAGCGGTAAGGAACTGCTCGGCTTGAGACCTGAGGCCCAAGATTAAAGTGGCTAACGCTCCGCTATCCAGTGACGCATGAAAATGCTCGGACATTTTGCTAAGAGCATTAATAATTTCCCCCACGGCTCCCGCAGAGGCTCCGGTGTTCATGCGAGCAGATAAATGATTTCTGGTTTTTTCTATGAGATGGTGGGCTTCGTCTAGCACGTAAATACTGTCTTCTGGTGCCGGAAGTATGACGCCCCCTCCAAGCATTAGATCAGCCAATAGTAGATCGTGATTAACCACCAGGGCGTCTAACTCTTCGACGGATTCTCTGGCTTCGTAAAATGAGCAGTTGGAAAAAAACGGGCAGCGCCCGCCCATACAGCTGTGGCGATCACTGGTAATCAGATTCCAATCGTTATCATTAATTGTGTCGGGCCAGTGATCTCTGTCCCCATCCCACTGGTCTGAAGTTCTTGCACTTTCGAGAGTTGTAAAGAGCTTAAGGCTTTCTTGGCCTAAGGCCTGACCCCCTTCAAAGTAATCGACCACTGCCATTCCACTCGTGCCTCCGTGAAGGCTTTTATCCAAGTTCGCCTGGCACAGATAGCGCTTTCGACCCTTTACTAAGCCATAGCTAAAAGGTGTGCCTAGCACCTCTTTGAGGTTGGGTAAATCTTGATTAACCAACTGGTCTTGTAGTGCCGCCGTTGCCGTTGATATGACCAGTTTCTTATTCTTCCCCAATGCAATATTGATGGACGGAATCAGATATGCAACGCTCTTGCCGACACCTGTGCCCGCTTCCATTAGTGACAGGCCATTAGTTTCTGCGTCACAGAGGGATCGGGAGATGGCCGCTATCATTTGTCTTTGACCGCTGCGGGCCTTAAACCCCTGCTTTTCAAGTAGCAGGCTGTAGGAGGATTGAATAGCGAGACGAAGGGATTCAGGAACCACTGATGTGCTCATATGACTATTTAGGCCCTAAAGTGGATTTACTGAATGGATGATTAATTTGTGCATATCAGTAGTGATTTTTTCAAGCTGATTTTCTTCGTATGCTTGGTAGGATATTAGATTTCCCCAAATCGGTTGTGGCCAGCATTCATCAGTCTCACTGCGACCGATAACGTGAAGATGCAATTGGCTTACCAAATTACCTATAGCGCCCGTATTGATTTTGTCAGCGCCCTGTTCCCTTAATAGGTATTGGCTAATACGATCAGTAAGTAGATTTAAACTAGTACGCATTTCAGCTGGTAATTCGAATAATTCTCGAAAGTCAGCTGAAGTGGATAGTGGCACTAGAATAAACCAGGGTAATGACGCATTCCTGTTTAGCAGGATACAAATATCCTCGATCACCGCCAATGAATGACAGTCTTTCTTAAGTTGTGAATGGAGTTCCATGTGTGAACAAATATTTAGGTAGAGTGATTAGATTGAAGTTTGAAGATTTAGTAACTTACTTCAGCTTTTAGTCAAGCTTGGACTAGGCTGCTGGGCTTGTCTAGATCGACCAGATATCTAGTATAGAAAACCTGTGGTAATAATCTCCTAATTACTTGCTTAGTAGGTAACAATATCTTGGTTTTATTAACTAATCTTTACACCTCTCCACTACATTGACACACAGGCAATGCCTAGAATGCAGCCATTGTTTTTTAGGATCTTCAAATGAATTTTAAAATTAAGAGAAAATGGGCGTTCGCCGCTGCAGTTGCGGGCGCTGCTGTTTGGTATTTTCAGGGGGATGAATCGACCACACGTGTGGAATTTCAAACCGGCCCTCTTTCTACTGGTGATGTTGAAAGTATTGTAAATACTGCCGGTACTTTAAGCCCCCTAAGCATTGTTGAAGTAGGCTCAGAAGTCTCTGGTCTTATTGTTGAGCTTAATGTTGATTTCAACTCGGTAGTTGAAGCAGGCCAACTATTAGCGCGAATCGATGATCGAGACGTAAGAGTGGCGTTGCGACAGCGAGAGGCCGACCTGCAAGTTGCTAAAGCTAATTTAGTCCAGGAAAAAGCTGCACTACTAAGAGCTGAAACGGATCATGAGTTTGCGCAAAATCAGTTGGTTCGTTCCCAGTCATTGCTCGAGCGCCAACTTATTAGTGAAACCGATTTGGAGAATTCCTTAAGTACAGTAAGATCGGCCGAGGCGAATTTGGAATCTGCCAAAGCTTCAATTATTTCTGCCAACGCAAATATTCTTCAGCGCGAAGCTCAGCTGGAGCAAACTCAAATCGATTTGGAGCGTACGCAAATCACCTCGCCGGTAGACGGCGTAGTTATTAATAGGCTTGTGGATCTGGGTCAAGCGGTTTCTGCAAACCAGAATATCCCTACTCTGTTTGAAGTGGCTCAAGATTTATCAGAGATGTTAATTGAGGCAGACGTTGGTGAAGCGGATATCGGTAAGATTTCTGAAGGCCTGGATGTGCGATTTACGGTAGACGCCTACTCCGGGCAAGACTTTGTTGGAAATGTTTCTCAGGTGCGTAAAGCAGCCGGTTCATCCAACAATGTAGTTACCTATACCATCATTATTGATGCAGCTAACCCTCGCGAATCATTGCTGCCGGGTATGACAGCTAACGTTGATATCGTACTGGGTAGTAAAAGCGATGTTATGCGCGCACCCAATGCAGCGCTTAGATTTCGTCCTCCGGGCACTGAAGAAGATGCTGCTGAAGAGCGCGGCGGTTTTGGTCGAGATAGGGACACCTCTGCTACAACCGAGCAAATAGCTAAAGACATAGGTCTTGAAGGCGATAAGCTGGAGCAATTTATTGCAACAGTCACTCGCAATCAGGACGAGATTCGAGTATCTCTTACAGCAGGTAGAGAAGCCGCTGCTGCTGGTGGTCGTGCTACTGGTGGTGGAGGTGGCGGTGGATTTGACCGAAATGCCTTTACTAATATGTCGAGCAAGCTAACCAGCGAGTTACGGCTAATACTGACAGACGAACAATTTGCGGCTTATCAGGCCGCTACTGGTGGTGGAGGTGGTCGAAAGACTGATGGCCTAACCGGTACGGGAACCATATGGGTTATGCGCGATGGTGAGCCTGCCTCTGTAGCGGTCCGCACCGGATTGGCAGACACGCAATATACCGAAATCCAATCCAACGAATTGGTCGATGGCGACGAAGTAATAATTCGCGCAGTAGTCCTACTAAATGACTGAGCCAGTAATACGTACGACTGGAATAAAGAAGGCTTACCACATGGGTGAGCAGACGCTTTGGGCCCTGGACGGAATTGACACAATAATCGAGCCCGGTGAGTTTGTGGCGGTAATGGGGCCTTCCGGATCTGGCAAATCTACCTATATGAATATGATTGGTTGCCTCGATATCGTTACCGAAGGTCAGGTATATATAGATGGAAGTGAAGTGTCATCTTTTCAGCCAGATGAACTAGCCACTATTCGCAATGAAAAAATCGGGTTTGTATTCCAGCAATTTAATTTGCTGGCGCGAACTACCGCGAAAGAAAACGTTAAGTTGCCTTTGCTCTACTCGCAGATTCCCGAGAGCGAATGGTCTGAACGCGCGCTAAAATGCTTGGAACAGGTAGATTTGGGTCCACGAGCCGACCATCAACCTTCTCAGCTTTCCGGCGGTCAACAGCAACGGGTAGCTATTGCTCGTGCGCTAGTAAACGATCCGGTAATGATCCTTGCCGATGAGCCAACCGGTGCATTGGATACTCATACCACCGAAGAAATTATGGCCTTATTTCAAGAGCTCAATGAAAAAGGTACCACTATAATAGTGGTGACTCATGAACCTGAAGTAGCTGCCTTTGCTAAACGGCAGCTTATTTTTAGAGACGGATATTTGGTATCTGATGAGCTTACCGCTAATCGAGTCTCTCTGGATATCGATAATTCTTCACTTGTCACCAACCAGCAATAACGCGAGTATTGTTAAATGAATCTATTCAAACTTTTTAAGATCGCGCTTACCGCCCTCACCCTCAATGTGATGCGTAGTATTTTGACTATGCTAGGTATAATCATTGGTGTATCCGCCGTAATAATTATGGTTTCCTTTGGCGCCGGTGCGCAACAAGAAGTAGATGCGCAGCTAGAGGCCATGGGCGGCAATGTACTAATCATCTTTGGTGGTTGGAACAATAGAGGTGGCGGCGGTACCGCTGCGGTTGCAACGCTGGAAGACAGCCATGCGAACCTAATGCTCGAGCAGGTTTACGGTTTAGAGGCGGCTACGCCAATCGTGCAGGGTAAATCTCAACTTATCTACGGCAACCTCAACTGGTCCGCGGATATTATGGGTACGACCAATGACTTTTTTATTACCAAAAACTGGGATTTGGAGAGTGGTAGAGGCTTCACCTCTGCTGAAATGAACTCTGGTGAAAAAGTAGTAGTAATCGGGTCCATAATTAAAGACCAACTATTTGGTGCCTCTGACCCTATTGGCCAAAGTATTCGGGTTGGAACCTTTAATGCGACGATTATTGGAGTGCTAAAAGCGAAAGGTCCTGACACACGCGGTGATGACCAAGACGATGTCGCGGTTATGCCACTGAAAACGGTTCGAAACAAGATTACCGGTATCAGTAAGAATAGCCCCAATTCCGTTACCTATCTTGAGGTGAAGGGATCCGACACCGTAAGCATGGCTTATGTGGAAGAAGAAATTACCAGCTTGCTGCGTCAAACCATGAAAGTAGCAGACGATAAGGAAGATCCCTTCCGTATACGTGATTTAGCAGAAACTGTTGAATCACGTGCCGAGACACAGGCCATATTCAACACGTTGCTGGCTGCTGTTGCCTCGGTAAGTCTTGTGGTCGGTGGCATCGGCATTATGAACATCATGATGGTTTCTGTTACTGAACGAACCCGTGAAATCGGTTTGCGTATGGCTATTGGCGCTAAGCCAGATGACATCCTAAATCAGTTTTTGGTTGAAGCTATTACGCTGTGCGGCGTAGGAGGTTTGATTGGCATAGGCATTGCTTTTGGAGTGACCTATTCCATGGAAACCTATTTTGACATGGTCACGGTAATCAATCCCGAGATCGTACTCATCAGCTTGGGCTTCTCAGCGCTAATCGGCGTGTTCTTTGGCTATTACCCTGCCCTTAAGGCTTCGCGGTTGCAGCCAATTGATGCACTTAGGTATGAGTAGGCTTTCTTAAAAAATATAAAGCCGCCTTTTTGGCGGCTTTTTTATGCTGGTTTATGCATAAGAATATAGCGGAAGTCTCGAGCCTTCAACCTGACTCCGCCTAACATTACCCGGTTGCTTTCATGAACCTGAGTAGCTTCATCCGTCGTAATCGCATCATTAACGCTAACCTCTCCAGTATTAATGTGTTGGATAGCTTCACTTTTGGTTAGCTCGGTACTTTTACAAACGGATTTATCTAGGCGCATTTTTTGGTTACATTAGGCGAGCATCGCTAGGGAAAAACGGACAGGGGCAATATACATGTATTTATTTTCGCTAGTCGGGTACTCAAAAATATATATCACTGGAGTACTAATTAGGGTCAGAGTAACAATCCCAATTTCTACCTCCAAGCTAAATATTAATTAGTCCAAATAGGTTTAAAATATATGTACCTTTCCAATCAGCCATAACTGCTACCCACTTTGACTAAAACCATCCAATTCGACTGGCAAGAAAGCCTTAACTGGCTCAGTCAAGAAGACCCTTCTACAGGCATGCAGTCACTTGTCGATCAAGTCAATTCAAGGCTCTCTCCGCTACGCTATGGCGACCTGCCCGCTTGGATGGTCCACTTTAATAACCTTCCCGAAGCGGTGCCTTCTGTTACTGAATTCCAGTCGGAAATACGTATCGGTGCGGCAAGTGATCTTGCACCAGATGATCTAACGGCTATAGACAATGCACTTGGAGGGCTAATCCCTTGGCGTAAGGGCCCTATTACGCTCTTCGATCAGTTTATTGATACCGAGTGGCGTTCGGATTGGAAGTGGGACCGTGTAAAGCAGTACTTGGACCTGCAAGGTAAAACCGTTCTGGATGTTGGTTGCGGCAATGGATATCACATGTGGCGTGCTTTAGCTTCTGAGCCAGCGCGCGTATTGGGTATAGACCCCTCCCCGCTCTTTGTTGTGCAGTTTTATATGCTAAAAAAATACTACGGTGGTGAGATTCCAATTGATCTATTACCTCTAGGGATTCAAGACCTTCCGGGGAAAGCTCTATTCGATACGGTGCTTTCTATGGGGGTGTTGTATCACCGAAAATCGCCGATGGACCATTTAATTGACCTGATCAATCAGCTGAAGCCCGGTGGACAATTGTTACTGGAGACATTGGTGATTGAAGGCGGAGAGACCGAGGTATTAGTGCCCGAAGGCCGCTACGCCAAGATGCCTAATGTTTGGTTTTTGCCAAGTGCCGCGGCGCTCGCGCTCTGGATGAGGAGGAGCGGTTTTATCGGTGTCGAATGTATTGATGAATCGGTTACTAGCTTGGAAGAGCAACGTACAACAGATTGGATGCGTTTCCATTCTTTGGAACAGTATTTAGATCAGGACAACTCGGATTTAACCTTCGAAGGTCATCCCAGGCCCAGACGCGCCGTATTAATTGCGACTAAACCCGAGTGAATAAACCGTACGAACAATTAGTACATTTTGGACAAAGCTAAGACCGATTTTGTATAGCTCTAGCGTTCCAGTTCATGGGCTGGACTGCTATAGTCGGCGCCCTGAAGGGTGACGCCCCAATAGCCAACTAACATAGCTTAGGCAGATGTACAGATACGACTCTATTGACCAAAAAATTGTTGACGACCGTGTTGCGCAGTTTCGCGACCAAACACAGCGTTATTTAGCCGGTGAAATCGCCGAAGAAGAGTTTTTGCCCCTGAGATTGCAGAACGGGCTTTATGTTCAGCGACTCGCTCCGATGCTTCGCGTATGCATTCCTTACGGCATGCTTAGTAGCCAGCAAGTACGTATGTTAGCGCATGTTGCGCGCAAGTATGACAAAGGCTACGGCCACATAACCACGCGGCAAAATATTCAATACAACTGGCCTGCATTGGAGAATGTTCCCGATATTCTTGCGGATTTGGCTACGGTTGAAATGCACGCTGTGCAGACCAGTGGCAACTGTATCCGTAATTTTACAGCTGACCCCTTTGCAGGAGTGGCTGCAGATGAAGTGATGGACCCGCGGCCCTACTGTGAAGTAATGCGCCAGTGGGCAACCCTCCACCCTGAATTCGCCTTCTTGCCACGTAAGTTTAAGATGGCGGTATGTGGCAGTGAGACCGACCGTGCTGCCATTTTGGTGCACGATATTGGCATGATGTTAACCACAAACGATGCAGGAGAAATTGGTTTTGAAGTCTTTGTTGGCGGCGGCATGGGACGGACACCGGTTATTGGCTCGCTAATCAGTCCATTTGTTGCCGAGAAGGATATATTGACCTACTTGGAAGCGATTCTTCGGGTATATAACCTTGCCGGTAACCGCATGAATAAATATAAGGCGCGTATCAAAATTCTAGTCCGCGCCATGGGCTCTGAAGCCTTTGCAGCGAAAGTAGACGAAGAGTGGCAGCACCTTAAAGGCTCTGAGTCTACGGTAACTCCGGAAGAGATTGACCGAATGAAGTCTTTCTTCCCTATTCCTGATTACCGTACTCTCGATGCAATAGGCACCGATGTTGATCAGCAGCTTGCACAGCAGCGTGGAGAGCATCAGGCGTTTGATCGTTGGATTACTCGTAATACCCGTGATCATCGTCAGCCTGGTTATATCTCAGTAATTCTTTCTTTGAAGCCGATTGGTGTTCCGCCGGGTGATATTACTGCTGAGCAGCTTGATGCTATCGCCGGCTTGGCCGATAAATATTCTCTAGGCGAAGCTAGAACTACCAAAGAACAGAATATTGTTTTAGCTGATGTGGCTAAAGATAAGCTGTTTGACTTATGGCAGGCCTGCAAACCTTTGGGTTTTGCATCTCCTACTATCGGTACACTAAACGACATGATTTGCTGCCCCGGCGGTGATTTTTGTTCTCTTGCTAATGCTAAATCTATTCCCGTAGCTGAAGCTATTCAGCGCAAGTTCGATGACCTTGATTATCTTTACGATCTAGGAGATATCAGCCTTAACATCTCTGGTTGCATGAACGCTTGTGGCCACCACCATGTGGGTAATATTGGTGTGTTGGGCGTAGATAAGAAGGGTGAAGAGTGGTATCAGATCCAACTTGGTGGAGATCAGGGCAAACAAGCCTCTCTTGCCAAGGTATTGGGCCCATCTTTCTCTCGTGAGCAAGTTCCGGATATTATCGAAAAGATGCTTAATAATTTCGTGGAAGTTCGTATCGAAGGAGAGAGCTTTTTGGAAACCTACCGCCGAGTTGGGCACGACGGATTTAAGGCGGCCGCATATGCCTAAGATTATTTTAGATGGCAGTGTCGTTGAAGATAGATGGAATGTGAATCGAGAGGATGCACCGAACTCTTTAGCTGAGCTAGGAGAATCCTATACTTTAGTTCCCTTGAATTACTGGAATGCACTTCAGGCTGAATCAGACAAGATGCCAGCGAATATTGGTGTTTGGATTGCTAGTACTGAACTACCGAATCAAATTGAAGGCGATCTTCAATCTATTCCCGTTATTGCGGTAGATTTTCCTGCTTTTGCTGACGGGCAGGGATTTTCAATCGGTCGACTGCTACGCCAACGCCACGAATACTTAGGGCAACTTAGAGCAATAGGTAACCCTATTCGCGATCAACTAAGTTATCTGGTGCGCTGTGGTTTCAACGCATTCCAGTTGGCAGAGCACTACGATCCTGAGCAGGCCCTCGCTTCGCTAAAAGATTTTTCGGATGCCTACCAAACCGCCGCAGATCAAACAATACCTCTGTTTAGGAGACGTGGCTGATAACTGAGCTCTGATTAAACTCTAATTACATACTGATGAAGAGCGCTCTAACTGAGTTACTGACCTCAGAGCTCTTCTAGCCTAGAATACTTATTTGCTCAGCACTGCAGGGAACAACGCCTCTCTTGGAACTTACTCATAGTTTTTTTCTGATCTTTACTGGCGCGGCCATTCTGGCCAGTATTGCTATGTGCGCTCGTCAGCCATTGTTAGTGGTTTACATCCTGCTTGGCGCGATTATTGGACCTTACGGGCTTGGTTGGATCCAAGACATTGTGCTAATGGAGCAGGCTGCTGAAATCGGCATTATCTTTCTATTGTTCTTGCTTGGTCTGGATATGCAGCCAAGCGCTCTATTCCATGTCCTGAAAAAATCCACTGCTATTACCGGTTTCAGCTCTATTGTATTTTGCGGAGCGGGTTTTGGAATTGCCTGGCTTTGGGGGTTTCCTGCACTAGAAGCATTGGTGATTGGCGCGGCCATGATGTTTTCGAGCACCATTATTGGAATTAAGTTATTGCCAACCACGGTGTTGCATCACAAACACACCGGCGAGTTAATGATTGGTTTGCTGCTACTGCAAGATTTTTTAGCGATCTTTGTGTTGCTGGTTCTGCTCAGCGCTGAAACCGGCAGCATAAGTTACCTGGCTTTGGGTAAAGCCGTTGTTGCTCTGCCGATAGTTTGCGGTATTGCCTATCTGTTAACCCGATTTGTAATTCTGAAACTTATTACACGCTTTGATCGCATACAGGAATTCATCTTCTTGCTAGCCATAGGCTGGTGTCTGGGTATTGCGGAACTGGCGCATGCTTTTGGATTATCACTAGAGATAGGAGCCTTTATTGCCGGCATTACTCTCGCAACAAGCCCTATAGCCCAATTTATCGCCTTAAGTCTAAAACCCCTGCGGGACTTCTTTTTGGTGCTGTTTTTCTTTGCCGTTGGGGCGGGGTTCAACCTAAATCTACTGCCTCAAATAATAATTCCTGCACTGGTTCTCGCGACTTCGGTTCTTATACTGAAACCTCTGGTATTTCGTTTTCTCGTGCACAAGCAGAGTGAGACCGATGAGCTTGCTTGGGATGTTGGTTTCCGGTTAGGGCAGATTAGTGAGTTCTCGTTGCTTATAGCCTTTCTCGGGTATGACATTGGCTTGCTCACTGAAATGGGCTCTATGCTTATCCAGGCCACAGCAATAATCACTTTTCTAGCTTCCAGCTATATCGTTATTTTTAATTACCCTAATCCGCTCGCAGTTTCCGATAGATTGCGCAGAGATTAGATACAAACAATAAATAAGCTAAATCCAAATTTTGGAGCATTAAGAGAGCAATACTGTAATGGAAGAAGTTATTGAACAACTTAGAGAACTGAATCAGTCGGTTCCTATCCCTCTCGAATTACCAACCCATGAAGACCTTATTGAGGTTGAAGAGGTTTTGTTGATTCATCTACCACCTGAATACAAGATATTCTTACTGGAAGTCGGTGATGTTATATGCGGCTCCGTTGAACCCTGTACCGCCTCGGATTCAGCTATTCGTTCCTACATTCCTGATGTTACTGCTCAGGCATGGAATCTGGGTTTGCCTAGACATCTAATTCCTATTTGTGAGGCGGGTGGCGACTACTACGCTATTGATCCTGACGGTGAAATTCAGCTTTGGGAAAATGGTGAATTGGTCGACCAAATCTGGGATTCTATCTGGCATTGGGCGCGAGATATTTGGATAGCAGATCAATTTGAGGGATAGGTTCTAACGGTACCGACCAATAGATAGCATTGCCGAATGAACAGACTTTCTTGATACCAGATGATATGCCCTATATTGTGGCTCTAATATAAATGGTCCATATCCGGCCGAATGAAGATTTACGAGTAGATGCTCCACTAAAAAAGGTCAATGATGTGCTCTATCAAGTAAAAGACGAGGGTAGAAATGGAGACATACTTTTAGAAGAACCTCATTTAGATCACTAAATTTTCAAACAATAACCCTGTCTAGATTTCCTCTGCAGCTATGCAAACTGACAATATTTTTCTATGGGGCCACCCACGGTCCCTCTCCACGGCGACGGAAGTTTATTTTCGGGCTCGTGGCGATTTTCAGGTTATTCATGAGCCCTTTGTAAGTTGCTATTGGGAGGATGCAGATCCAATAGTCACCAAACAGGCATTTCTATCAGAAGTTTCACAGGCCAATTTACCGGTTTTTGCCAAAGATATTGCTCACCACGCGGCACTTGATGTAATTGGGTCGGCGGAAATTGCTCATACTTTCAAGCACGCTTTCATTCTGCGATCGCCTTTGGCGAGTTTCCATTCCCATTTGGCCGTTAATCCAGAAGTAAAATCCCATGAATTTGGTTATATAGCCCTGTATAACCTTTTCGATCGACTACGAGATTTAACTCAGAAAACACCTACGCTAATTCTTGCAGACCAAATTTTTGAAGATCCTGAAACCACTATCAAAGACTTCTGCGACGCGTTGGAAATCAAACATATACCAGAAGCACTAAGTTGGCAGCCCAAACAACAGAGCGACTGGGCAGTTGGAGATGTTTGGCAGGCGAAAGCGGGGCAAAGTAAAGGTTTTGAGAAGCGCAAGAGAACTAAGCTGCCACCGGTCCCGGATAAACTTTTAGACGTATTTGCAGAGCATCAAAGGTTTTATATGCGGCTTATTGAAGAAACCTGTATAGAAGAGGTGTAAGCAAAAGATCTAGTTGGAAATTGCATTCAGCAAGGGCTGTAATCCCGCTTGAATTTTTTGGGTATTTTCCGGCCCCATTCGCAGCAATTGTTTCTCAAGCATACTTAAGCTTTCCAGCTCTTGATCTTCAAACTCATAACTAAGTAATGGTCTAGTTAAACGGATTGCACCCTCCACGGATGGCGTTCCCTGAACAAGTTCAAGTGCGCCAACCAGCACAGATCTAAATTGCCCCGGCTCATTTCCTAGCTTGATATAGGCCTGGTCCAAAAGGGGTTCGTAGTACCTGTAGAAGGCTATAAGTAGCTGTTGGTCAACAGTTTCCACAAAGTCTGCGTAGAGGTTGTAGCGCGAGTAACTAGAGGTATCCAGCAGGTACACGCCCTCCTCTTGGGTTTCTATTACCGACAACGAACCTGAAGGGGCCACAAGTGGGCTGTGCTGATAAATAAGGTTGCCGCGGGATATGTTGTCAACCTGAAGCACTATCTTTTGCAGGAGTTGGTCGCCGCTCAGCCAGCTTACAGGCAACGCCCCAGCGAGTAGGCGAAGATGTGATTTTAAAGGATCATCGCTCGACCCGAGTATAGGTAACTCACCCTGTAATTGGTAGCTTCGAACAATCTCATCCGTAGTCTCCGGCAGTGGAGTAAACTCTATGGGGTGTTGAACTGGGATAATCACTTCAGTGGCTAGTGAATTGTTCGGTGCGACTACTGGTGTTGTGTTGCGGCTAGAAAGCCACGCATAAGCAATGATCAGTGTTAATACAGCAATAACCGTAAGAATTAGCGTATTGGAAAGACCTTTTTGCTTTTGGCTAGTGAGGTTATACATAAAATTGAACCTATTCTATTCTGTTGCGTATTGGTAAATATTTGATCCCAAGGTTGAAGATTAGCTCAATATTAGATTATTTTGCATCAATGATTTACCTGGAATGGCTTTCAGTAATGTCTGGGTATAAATCTGTTGGGGATTATTTAGTACAGCTTCTGTGGTACCGGATTCCACTAACCGGCCTTCGTTCATTACCAATATACGATCTACTAGGTAGCGGACTACTCCAAGGTCGTGGGAAATAAACAGCATAGTTAAATCAAACTCGGAAACCAGTTCTAACAACAGATCCAGGATTTGCGCCTGTATTGTTACGTCTAGAGCCGATACAGCCTCATCTGCAACAATAAACTCGGGTTTAGTTGCGATAGCTCTGCCGATGGCTATGCGCTGTCTTTGGCCTCCAGAAAATTCATGCGGATAACGGAGTACCGATTCCCTAGCTAATCCAACAGAGCCCATAAGTCTAAAAACTTCTTTGTCCAGCCCCTTCTTATCCGTAATTTTGTGCAGCAGAATTGGTTCTGCCAAGGCGTCGTATACGGACATTCGGGGGTTCAAAGATGCATAAGGATCCTGAAAGATCATCTGCATACGCCGCCGCTCGTTTTTAAGGTTCTTTCCTTCGATTTCCGTCATTTCGATGCCATCAAAGAGTACCGAACCGGAATGTGGCCGCACAAGGCGCATAACAGATCGACCTAGAGTTGACTTGCCAGATCCGGACTCGCCCACTAAACCGACAATTTCGTTGCGCCCTATTGAGAAAGAAACATCTTGTACGGCTTTAATTATCTCACCGGATGTATTGCTGGAAAACTGAGTGTTCAGATTATTGACTACCAAAAGAGGACTTGTGCTTCTCTCATTCGGAGGTTTCTGTGCAGTTGGCACTGCATTCAAGAGCTTCTTTGTATACTCATGCTGAGGCCGCTGAAAAAGATCTTCGCGACTGCCCTGCTCTACGAATTTACCATCTTTCATTACCGCTATATCGTCAGCAAAATCTGCAACAACACTAAGGTCGTGGCTAATAAATAACACTCCGATTTGGCGTTTTTTCTGAAGATCTTTAAGCAGCTTTAGGATTTGTGCCTGCACGGTTACATCTAATGCAGTTGTTGGTTCATCAGCGATAATAATCTTTGGCTCGGTAATTAAAGCCATAGCGATAACCACTCTTTGCCGCATACCGCCTGAAAACTCGAAGGGCCAGGAATTCATGCGCTTGGCTGCGTCTTTTATGCCAACTTCCTCCAAAACCGAAGTTGCCTTCTCCCAAGCGTCTTTTTTAGTCATACCAAAATGCAGGCACAAAGGCTCTATTAGCTGAGTACCGACCTTTAGAAAGGGGTTCAGCGAAGTCATGGGGTCTTGAAAAATTATTGAAATGCCTTTCCCGCGAACTTTTCGCAACTCCTTCTCACTGAGTTTTATCAAATCCTTGCCATCAAACTCGGCAGAGCCGGATTCAACTTTCGCCGGAGGCTTAGGTATCAAACCAATCAAACTATAACAGGCTACCGATTTACCGGAACCTGACTCACCAATAATAGCAGTGGTTTTGCTCGCTTCTACTTTGAAGCTGATGCCATCAACCGCTTTAACCAGGCCATTACGGGTATGGAAATGTACGGCTAGATTACGAACATCTAATAAACTTTCCATTAATCCCCCGAACTTCTTGGATCGAGCGCATCACGCAATCCATCACCAAGAAAATTTAATGCAAATAGCGTCAGTGTTAGCGCTAAACCGGGGAAGATAAGCAACCAAGGATACTCTTCCATACTCTCAACGCCGTTGGAGATAAGCAGTCCCCAAGATGAGCTAGGAGGCTGAATACCCAACCCCAAGAAGCTAAGAAAAGCTTCGAGCAGCATTACGCTAGGGATAGTGAGTGTGGTGTACACGATCACTGGCCCAAGGGCGTTGGGGATAAGGTGCTTCCACACAATCGCAAAGGGAGATAGACCAATAGAAACGGCAGCTTCAACAAATTCCTGATGCTTTAGATTTTGAATTTGGCCGCGCACAATGCGAGCCATAGTGAGCCATTCAACGGCGCCAATCGCAAGGAACAGGAGCAGAATATTCCGGCCAAAAACTACCATCAATAGCACGATAAAAATCATAAAGGGCATGGCGTACAAAATGTCCACAAACCGCATCATGGCACCGTCGAGCCTACCGCCTGCATAACCGGCAATAGCGCCATAGGTAACCCCAATCACCAATGCAACAGCAGTTGCGATAAACCCCACAAAGAGAGATACGCGGCCGCCATAGAGGATACGAGTTAGCATATCTCTACCAAAGATATCCGTACCCAGCCAATGGGCAGCACTAGGAGCGCTCGCTCCCAGCCTTAAGTTTTGCTCTTCGTACCCGTAAGGAGCTATCCATGGCGTAATCAAGCAAAGCAATATGATGGAAATCAAAAATACCAGCCCAAGCATGGCTAGCTTGTTTTTGCGAAGGCGGGTGGCGGCGTCTTGCCATAGAGAAATACCCTTTGGCAATTCCATAAGCTGACCAGCTTGAGCAGCTTCTGTCATGTTTTTTTCTTGAACTGGTAGCGAAGCCGGGGATTCAGCCAAGCTGCTAATACATCGGAGAGCAGATTAAAAAAGACAATCAATGCGGCAAGGAAAGTCGTGGTCCCCAAAATCATGGTGTAGTCGCGATTAAACGCAGCCTGCACATAGAAGCGCCCTAAACCTGGAATCTGGAAAACCGTCTCTACAACAAAAGAGCCGCTCAACAGTCCTGCAAAGGCTGGTCCAAGATAGGTAATTACCGGAAGCAACCCGCCGCGCAATGCATGCTTAGTTATAACCAGATATTCAGGTAAGCCCTTTGCTCGCGCTGTACGTAAATAGTCTTGGGACATCACCTCGAGCATACCGGAACGGCTTAAACGGGCAATATAGCCCGCATACATAGCTCCTAAGGTAATACTAGGCAGTATTTTGTCCCCAGATAAGTTTCCCCAGCCAGATACAGGCAGTACATCGAACCAAATACCGAAGACCAGTACCAAAAGAGGACCAAGCAAGAAGGACGGCATACATATGCCCACCATGGCCAAACCCATTGGTGCGTAGTCCTGCATTGTGTTTGGTTTGAGGGAGGCAATTACGCCTGCCAGACCTCCAATAAAGACCGCAACCAACATAGCGTAAAAACCTAACTCGGCAGTAACTGGTAAGCCAGAGAAAATCAGCTCGTTCACAGAACGACCGGGGAACTTGAATGAAGGCCCAAAATCACCACGAGCTAGATCGGCTAAATAGGCCAGGTATTGCTGAGGCATTGACTGGTCGAGGTTATATTGTGCTTCTAGTGCGGCTTTTACCTGCGGGGAAACAGCTTTCTCACTTGAAAATGGACCGCCCGGTGCGAGACGTACTAGGAAAAAAGTAATGGTTATTACAGCTAGGATGATCGGAACGGCCTGTGCCAGACGCCAACCAATAAATCGCCACATAAGGCTATCTCTACTCTTCTGCTTCTAGGTAAACGTATTTATAATTGTAATAGTCCATAATATTTGGAGGCATTCCTTTAATGCTAGGGTGCTTCAAATGTTTGCTCTGGTAGGTGTATATTGGAATTATTGGCATTTGCTCTAACAAGATATTTTCCGCTTGATAAAACAATTCGTATCGAGCGTCTCTATCCTGAGCGGCTGGTGCATCGCGAAGTACTATTTGATCGTAAAGGGGGTCGGAAAACCCTGTCTTGTTATTACCACCGCCAGTGATAAACATATCTAGGAAGGTATTGGGGTCGACATAGTCACCAATCCATCCGCGTCGCGAGACTTGGTAATCCAAGTTTTCTTGACTAGCCAAATACACCTTCCATTCTTGATTAACTATACTTACGCCTACTCCCAGATGCTGATTCCACATTTGCTGGATAGCTACCGCTATTTTTCGATGCGACTCCTGGGTGTTATATAAAATCTCAAAGGACGGGAATCCTTCACCGTTTGGATACCCAGCTTCTGCTAAGAGCTCTCGGGCAGCTATAGGGTCGAAATTGAAAGTCTGGGGAGGGGTATATCCAAGAGTTCCCGGGGGAACTACAGCATAAGCAGGTGCGACTATTCCCTGTAGCACCGTCTCGACCAGCAAATCCCTATCTACAGTCATTGCGAGGGCCTTGCGAACCCTAACGTCATCGAAAGGTGCTCTTGTTGTATTGACCATGTAATAGTAGGTGCCGATATAAGGCGCTATTTCGATCAACTCAGGATCGTCACGTAAATAAACCGGAATTTTGTCTAGAGAGATATCTTCGGTGCGATGAAGTTGGCCATCGCGAAACATCCGTTCCTCGGTCGTCAAATTTTCCGTTGGATAAAATACGATCGCATTTAGCTGTACCTTATCCGCGTCCCAGTATGAAGCGCGTTTTTCAACCCGAATATGGGAGTTGAGGCCCCATTCAACCAATTCAAAGGCGCCGCTAGTGACAATATTGTCTACTCTTGCCCATTGGGACAGGCGATCAGAAGCTGACCCGAATGCTTCGATTGTTGCTCTGTGTACAGGAAAAGTCGAGTAATGATCAAGTAGCTGCAAAATATAGGGAGTAGGTTCATTTAGCTCGACTTCCAAGATGTATTGGTCGATGACCCGCACGCCAACTTGCGAAAAATCGTCGGTCTCACCAGTAGCAAAGGACTCCGCGTTTACCACCGGAAAGAGCATATAGTTGTAGAGGTTGCCTAGCGCTGGCATTAGTGCACGCTGCCAAGACCAGCGAAAATCTTCAGCTGTTATCGGGTCTCCATTTGACCAAACCGCATTTGATCTCAAATAAAATCGGTAAATACGTCCGTCATCACTTATATCCCAACGTTCAGCGATGCCCGGCTCAATTTCCAAAGTGTACGGATTCTTTAGAACTAGCCCTTCAAATAATGTCTGAATAATGTGATGTTCGGGTACCCCAGTAACAATATGGGGATCTAGTCCCTGGATTTCTGTACCATTGCCAAAATGCAGGACGCCATCCCTCGTACCCTGCTCTACTCTGCTTTCATCCGATCCGCCTCCAGTACAAGCAAAAAGGAGGGTTGTACACAAAACTAATAAAAAAGTACGAGTAGTTATAAAGGGATTTAGCATTTAAGAAATTTGCCTAGAGTTCTATATTGGAAATTATCAATAAAGATAGCACGGACAATGCATTGAAGGTAAAAATTCAACCAACACAATAGACTCCAGTACCACGTAAGCTGCAGTATCCGCCAGGGTTCTTGTGTAAATACTGCTGGTGGCACTCCTCTGCAAAGTAAAAAACGGGTTCTACTCGGATTTCCGTAGTTATCAAATCCATGCCAGCCCCGTTTAATTGTTCCTGATAATCATCCCTCGAAGCCAAAACGAGGTCCAGTTGCTCAGCATCATCCAAATACAATGCGCTGCGATACTGGGTACCTTTGTCGTTGCCTTGGCGCATACCCTCAGTGGGATCATGGTTTTCCCAAAAGGTTTCAAGAATCTTGGAGGTGCTGATTTGATAAGGGTTATAAACCAGATGCACAACTTCCGCGTGGCCGGTATCGCCACTACAGGTTTCTTCATAGCTAGGATTTGGTGTAGAACCGCCTGCATACCCGGCCGCGGTTACCGATACTCCTTCCAGTTGCCAAAAAAGTCGTTCCACACCCCAGAAACAACCCATGGCAACTCGAAGAGTTTTATAACCTTCTGGATAGGGAGGCAGCATGGATCTGCGATTTAGTGAGTGCTTGCCGGATATTTGAATGGGGGTATCACGACCAGCTAAAGCGGTTTCAGCGCTGGGAACTTCGATTGTTTTTGAGAACAACATAAATAAGAGCCATATATGGATATTTGTTTGACAAGAAAAACTATAATGGTTTCCTTGCTCCTAAAATATTAATTAGTAATAGGGGCTTTAATTGCCCTTAACTCTAAGACATGCGTGCTCACTAAATGTTACGAATCTTTTTTATTGCCCTTCTAATAACTGTCTGGATAGTCTGGTGGCGTTGGAAAAATATGCCAGAAGGTATAGAACGCCGTCAATATATGCAAAAGATCATAATGTGGGGGCTGATAGCGGTGATCTTCCTACTTGCTGCGACAGGACGCATCCACTGGATAGGCGCAATATTTGCGGCCCTACTGCCGGCACTGAAATTTGTATTTGTTTGGGTACTTAGGCTCTCCCCGGCTTTAGCCAAAATCTACAGTGCCCGGACAAATACTGGGTCTGGGTCTGCTTCTACTCCCACTTCCACCTCGGCAATGGATAGTGCAGAAGCACGAGAAATTTTGGGTGTATCTGAAAGCCCGACCATCGAGGAAGTACAAATTGCCTTTAAGAGACAAATGCAAAAGGTGCACCCCGACCGGGGAGGCAGTGACTACTTCGCCACAAAACTGAATGAAGCCAGAGATCTTCTTCTTAAAGAATTAAATGGATGACACTGCACTTGCAGTCTGGAAATCTCAAGGTAATCTGACGCATTGCTAAGCATTAAATGTCCCGGTAGCTCAGCTGGATAGAGCAAGCGCCTCCTAAGCGCTAGGTCGGAGGTTCGAATCCTCTTCGGGACGCCATTTTACTGACACTTGCAACAATTTCTATAAGAGTACAGGAGCTATTATGAAACTTAATAAACTTGGGCTAAGCGTAGCCATCTTATTTATCTCCAACCTCTCGCAGGCTGCTGAGCATGTAATTTTAATATCCGTGGACGGATTGCGGCCTGACGCGATTAATATTCTTGGTGAATCAGCATTACCCGGTTTTTACCGGTTTAGAGAAAAAGGCGCTTGGACAGACAACGCCCGTTCGGATTTTGACTATACACGCACGCTTCCTAATCATTCTTCAATGATGACCGGGCGCGGAGTTATGGGCCCGGATGGCCATGGGCAGATTTCAAATGATATGCCTTCAGCCGAAATGACTTTGCACAATAATACCGGGGAAGAATTCTACGTAAGCAGTGTATTTGATGTTGCTCATGACCACGGTCTCTCTACAGCGCTTTATGTAAGCAAAGATAAATTTTTATTGTTTGAACAGAGCTATAACGCAGAGGCTGGTGCAAAAGATATGGTTGGTCAGGACAATGGTAGTGACAAGATTGATAACTACAGCTTTCTTGTCGAAGCCAGAATGGCAGAGGTTCTAATAAATCGATTTGTGGCGGATATGAGCACAGACCCTATCGATTTTTCCTTTATACATATAGTAGATCCGGATTCAGCGGGGCACGGCGATAACTGGACTACTCCTGGATATATGGCAGCGGTCGAGCGCGTTGACAGCTACTTACAGAAAATTTTCGGCCTGATTGCTGGCGACCAAACCCTAAGCGGTAACACCGCAATTATTCTTGTTGCAGATCATGGCGGTACCGGCAGAGCTCACAGTGATGCTGCAGATTCCCGAAATCACACCGTCCCTTTTTATGTCTGGGGCGCAGGCGTCGCTGAGGGTGAAGATATTTATGCCCTTAACAAAGAATCTAGAATAAATCCGGGTTTAGGTTACCCGACATACGAAAATGCTGCACAGCCGATCCGCAACGGTGACGCAGCCAACCTGGCAATGCAGCTGTTGGGGTTGCCTGGGATATCCGGCTCGACAATAAATGCAGAGCAAGATTTGCGGGTACAGTAAAAAACGAGCGCTATTGGGCTGCGGCGCTTTTTTATTGAGCCGCTACTCTTATTGGGTTGCGCCGCTTAGACTTCCATCAGAATAGACAATACGACCGCCCACTATAGTTAGTGCGGAGGTCATTTGTCGGATATCTTCGTCTGAGACCGCTTCTTCATCAAATACATTCTCGCTCAGCACCACAATGTCTCCGAAGCGGCCTATATCTATCCCACCAAGAGTATCATCTTCCTTAGTAAACCAGCCCTGCTCCGCCGACGAATAGAGACGAACGGCCTGAAAACGGCTTATGGTTTCATCTCCATTGGTAAGCTCACCAGCAGAGTTTTTGCCGGTAACCATGTAGTAGATCATCGACCAAGGATTAAAGGGAGATATACGAGCGCCATCAGAGCCGCCGCCTTTTGCTACCGCGTCGCTTTCAACAATTGTGCGCCAAGGTGGACCGCCATTACCTCTTTGGGCATAGGGTTGTCCGTGAGCTCCGATCCCCAAACCTAAATCGATAACTCTTTCGATCAGCTCTTCAGTAGCTCCGCTCATATGGCCTGCGGTCCAACGCAGGTCCGATAAGTCATAGACAGGGTCTAGCGCTTCCCAAACGTCCAAATGGGCATCAATTTCTTCTACTGAGTGAAGGTGTTGATGGTAAGTCCATCCGCGCTCAGCCATACGTTCTTGTGCGTCGACTGCTGCCGCTCCCAAGGGTTGCTCATTAAACAATAACCGACCCACTGACCATTCGCCCACCCCTGAAATCTGAAGCATGTCTGAGCCAAAGTTATGGAAAGAATTGTCTAGACGGTCCTGCAACTGGTTTAGTTCCGCATCTTCATCCAGAGCCGGCAAATATAGTCGGATTCTAAGGTTCAGCTGGTTATTGCGATCTAGATTAACAATGGGTTCATAACCTACCCGTTGATCTAAAAAACCAACTCCTGGAACCGTGCCTGACATATCCATAACACTGGTCAAGCCAGCTTTGTTAGCCCAAGCGATTACGTCCTGTAGCTGTCTGGTTCGGTCAGCGTCGGTAAGATTAACCGCGAATACCTCATAGGCACGAGCGGTATCATCACGCTCAGCAATGGATCCATCAGCAGCGACATTAACTCCCAGAGAAAGCATCAGTTCACGGCCTGCGGTGTTTACCTGCCCGGGGCCAAATCCATGTTCAGATAAATAGACAGGATGATTAGGCGCTGCTTGATCAAGTTCAAGCATTGTCGGAAAACGCCCTTCTGCCCACTGCCATCTTCTGATGCCACCTACCGTACTAATTAGCTCTCCGGCCGGAACGGTTTCAGCTTTTGCTGCGATAGCCTGGGTTACTTCTGAAACTGAAAAAGTAGATTCTACTTCGCGCGTATCGTATCCGGGTCGGTTTTGAATGCGCACAAAATGGACGTGGTTATCGATTAGGCCGGGAATCACCGTGCGGCCGGCAAGGTCAATGAGGTCGGTACAGTCTTGGTCAGCGTAATCATCGTCATTTAAAGCCGCAAATACACCATTTTTGATGAGCGCAGAAGTTACTACGGTATTGCTTTCGTCCATCTTATGAATCTGGCCATTTACCAAAGCCAAATTACGTTGCCCTTGGCAGTATTCTGTTTTAACTACTGTTTTCTCCGAGCTGCCACATCCAATAAGAACCAGTGAAAAAACAATTGGAAAAACTGAGAAAAGATTTAGACGATCTAACTGTTTGCGATTGAGCATTTTATTGTTCCCCAAGAACTTGATGATCTGCCTATTTACTCTTCGAGCGATTGCTCTCCTTCAACCTTTTCCTGTAGGCGGTTAAATAAAGTTGAAGATCTATCTATAAATTCATCCACACTTATATCGCCCACCACTAATCTTGATGGCGGCTGCGTAATATTGACCATGGGCGGGGCTGATGAATCCGGCTCTTGTCGTCCGCCGATAGGGAATACAAACGTCACAAGTATCACTAAACCGGTAATTCCAGCGGAGATAGCGGCTCTTAGTAAAGGTTTTAGTCTAGTGCTCATATCCAAACCAATAAATAACCAGCATATAAGTGCTATTGAAAAAAGTGCCGTATATCCGTACATGCTGAGAGTTAGAGATAGCGTGTTAAAGCTTGCCCACTCGATTACTCGATCCGTCATTAACAATAGAGAGCAAATTACACTAACAAGAGTTAGATGACCCCAAAAGACGATTTCGTGGCGCAGTAACCTTGCGATAACACCCCAGAGAGCTGACCAGAAAATAAGTGACAATCCAAACAGCATGGCGCGCCCTATTCGGTCATCTCCTTCGATGGAGATATCCGGTGCGAACTGGCCACTTAGAAACGCAACTAATAGCGTAAGTGCCAATGCGATGCTGGCAACCAAAGGCTGCTGCATACGCTCAATTACGGGCTCGAATTGCGGTGTAGGCTCAGCTACCGCAACCGCCTCGCTGTTCTTGTGAACAACAATGCTGCTGTGGCCCACTCGAATCGGCGCATTAAATTGCAATTTTGAATCTTCGGAAAGCCGCCGGCCTTTAAGTCGAGTGCCATTAAGGCTTTGCTTGTCTCGAATAGATATAGAGCCGGACCCGTCTCGAAATAATTCCAGGTGCTCTGCGTCAACTAGGGGATCGCGAATGATTACGTCGTTATTCCAACCGCGTCCAATGCGCACAATAGATTGAGTACAACGGACCACGAACGATCGGTGTTGGCCCTGCTCAAATACCTCTACGGCTATTTCAATGTTTGATTCAGCTGTTAATTCCCCGTCTAATTCCATTCTGCCACCCCCATAAACTTCTCGGTAAAGCTCAGAGCAATGTCCTCTGTCACGGCAGACAGGGTGAAATGTCCAACCAAGGCCTTGGTATCCTGCCCTTGGAACAGATAATAAAGAACGTCATAAAGCCCGGTAAATTCGTTGTAGGCACGAAAGCAAAGTCCGGCTTGGCGAAAACCCTGATCTTTAGCCGAATCAACTATATCAACGTAATTTTGCTGGCATTCAAAGTCAGTTACATAACGGTCAGGGGCGGCATTATCTGGACGAAAAGCCTGTTCGCCGACCGTCCTGTGAAATTGTTTTGGCGTAAGACTATCGGTTTCGTAGTAGTAGAAAGAATAGTGCAGCTGCCCGGTGTTAAAGCGATTTTGAAGATAGGTATGGTTGCCATTGTTACAAAATAGTTCCAATACACGGATATCTTCAGCATCTGGTCTATTTTGGTTATCACTACCCCAACAGCTAACATCTCCGGCAATTTCAGCAATCACATGGGCATTCTCGCCAAGGGCCTGATCTGGCCAATCAAAACTTAATAGTTCAGCGTAGTAATCTTGTTGGAAGGATCGAATTTGAACACCCAGATGGTTCATATAGTCCTCAGTGGACTCAGGCCGATCTTGATCATTAATCAATGCTATGACTTTTTCCGCAGGTACCAGAAAGCTCAGCTGACTTCCGGCGGTAGCTACATTTACTCCAACGATAGAACCCGAGGCATCAACTGCCGGCCCGCCGCTCATTCCAGAGTTGAGGGAACCAGAGAACAAGATTTTAGGGATATAGCTATTTTCTGCAATACCATTGTAGGCACCATCCACCACTAACATGCCATAATCGAGCGGATTGCCCATGGCAAATATTCGGTCGCCTTTGCGGTAACTATTTGCGCTAATTTGGAAGTGTTGTTCTCCAACACCGTCAGCTTTCAGAAGGGCTAAATCGTTGATTACGTCAAAATCTATCAAGCTTAACCTGCCGGTATCACCTTCTGAGTCGACAAACTCTAACCAACGCTGATTTGGTTCAAAAACGTATCCGGAGACCACGTGGTAGTTTGTGATGATTAACCCCTCCGGGCTAACCTGAAAGCCTGACCCAAGGGCGCTCTTATTCCCGGTCTCATTCTCATTTACCACTATTTGATAAATGCTCTGCCTAAAAACATCCAGCGAGGAACGGTCTTGCTGAGCTAGACCAAATAGCGGGATAAAAATCGAAAGCAATATGGGAATTAACTTATACAATGCGGAAACCATATTTGTTGTTCTAGTGAATTGGACATTAAAGCATAGAGCACAGTCGCTAAGTTTCTAAGTGGCCGTGTTCCCTGCAATCAACTGCGTGGCATTCTAGAGGTAAAGAGTGGCTGAGATCATACTATTTAACAAACCTTTTGGGGTGCTCTGTCAATTTACAGATCCCGAGGGTCGCCCTAGCCTGTCTGATTATATAAAAACGCCTAACTTTTATGCGGCGGGGCGTTTAGATAATGATTCTGAAGGGCTGCTGATATTAACTGACGACGGCAAGCTTCAAGCCAGAATCACATCGCCAAAACATAAAATGGCTAAAATCTATTTAGCTCAGGTTGAGGGTGTTCCCAATGAATCTGATTTAAGTAAATTACGCAAAGGGATTAAACTAAAAGATATTCTTACCCGCCCTGCGGACTGTCGTCTAGTAGAAGAGCCAGAGTGGCTATGGCCTAGAAATCCGCCCATTAGGGATCGCAAAAATATTCCTACTAGCTGGATAGAGTTAAAGCTAAAAGAAGGTAAGAATAGGCAGGTACGGCGGATGACCGCGGCAGCTGGTTATCCAACACTCCGCTTAGTACGGATTGCCGTAGGTAATTGGGATTTAGCTGAACTGCCCCCAGGAGAGCAAATTAGAACTATTACGGAAGATTAGTTGGTGATGCTTTCTATGCCTAACAATTGATTACGAACTTTTGACTCCGCGCCTCGTGGTGATAACCAAATGCCTATAAGACTTCTACCAAATAGAGGATCTCGCATTAGACCACGGTAGTCACCACCAGAATAAAAATGCGTCTGCCGATCTTGAGTGTATATCGCATTTATCATGGTGCCGTTTTCAACATCTGGAAAAAATCTAAGTAAGCTCGAATGCCATTACGCTAGACGTATTTCATCGTTCTCGAGGTTTACTCGAAGTTCTGAGATAAGCCGGTCGACGAATTCAGTAGTACCATAATCTTTTAAAAATCTGATTCTCAACGGGCAAGGCGGCGCACCTTCCACGAAGGGGTTCTGATCTGAATAAAAAGATAGTTCATAGGTATCCCAGAAGGCTACTCCATATGTTGACGTTCCTATTAGGTTGTTTTCGGTTAAGAGTTCGGTATCCATTTTCGGGCCCATTCGCATCTCCATTTTCATTTCCTGAGACTCGAATAAGGCGTAGAATAGAACTGCAATTACTGGGATGAAATTGCAAATAGTACGCAAAAAAAGATCGTTTATTTACCAATCCCATATCAATACATTTTTTCTATACCAAATGCCTCGGCCAAAAAAACTCTCCAACCCCCACAGAGAGTAATAAAACGCTTATTTCATGTTAACGGCAAGTAGACTAAATAAAGGTTAATTCCGGATAGGTATTAAAATTTTCACTCCCAACCCGGGGTTATTGTCGATTAGTTCTATTTGACCCTCATGGAGGTCAATAATGGCTGCTACCAAAGTAAGTCCCAGCCCATTTCCAGGTGAATTACGGCTCTGCTCTGCCCGATAGAATCTAGTGAAAATCTTATCCCTATCTTTCTCCGGAACCCCCGAACCTTGATCCACAATAGAAATACTTAGCTTTTCCTTGGACGCTCTCAATTGGATATTGATTGAGCTTCCAGAGGACGAAAATTTAATCGCATTGTCTAGTACATTGGCAAAAGCCTGAAACAGCAGATCACGGTCGCAATTCAGAACAGCTTTATCCAATTCTGAATGCATAGCTATGCCCTTCTCTTCGGCTAGGACGTCGTAGAGTTCAATTACATCTTCAAGCAAAGTCTCAACAGGATTTTCCACAAACTCACTTACGAGTTTGCCACTTTCTATATTTGCAATTCGCAGTAAGGCGCTGAAGGTTTGCAGGAGGTCATCGGCCTCTGAAGTTAGAAGTTGTGTGATATCCAGCAATTCCTGATCGTTGTCCTTTTGAGCCTTTGACTCCAATATTTCCAAATTGCTTCGCAAGCGAGTGAGAGGGGTGCGCAGATCATGGGCAATATTGTCAGACACCCGCCGTACACCATCGATAAGGTTTTCTATCCGATCAAGCATATGGTTGAGTATGCTAGCCAGGTTGCTTAAATCATCCCAGTTGGTATTAACATCTATACGGCGAGACAGGTCACCCGTGCTCACAATTTCTCGAGAAGTTCGCGCAATCCGATTGGTTAGGGCGACTACATAGTTACCAATTAAAAAACTAATCACAATAACCGTAAACATTAGGCCGATTGTGATGGTCCCGTAGAAACTCATTTGTTGTCTGGTTCTTAGTGCATCTGTTACAGCGCGTGCAACTAGCAAATTGGATCCATCCTCGAAGGTCTTTATTTTCCCTGCGGCAATAGTAGTTGCACCATTAGAGACAGGCGGTCCTCTAAGAATGTCTTCCGGAGCCACTTCAAATTGAATTAGTCCTTCAATAATCGTGGATACCTCCTGTTTTCGAACTTCAATATCGGCATAAAGCACAGTGCCGTACTGATCGTAATATACGTAAAACAAGCCCGCAGGAGATGTCTGCATGGTTTCTAACAGAGCCACTCTATCTGCTATGTCAAATTCCGGAATATCCCACCCTTCAAAGGTGGAAATATTCGAATTTACGACAAAATCAGCCTCTCGAATAAGGCTGTCCTCATTAAATTGGTATAAGAAATAGGTGAGAAAAAATACAGAAACGCTGAGTACTACCGCAAAAAATAGCGCTAATTTAAAGCTGGAACTTCTGGCATAGGCGCGGTCACCATTAGCCGACTTCGACGATATAGCCTGCTCCGCGAACCGTGTGTATGAGTACTGTTTCGAAATCTTTATCAATTTTTGAGCGAAGCCTACTTATGTGTACATCAATGACATTTGTTTGAGGATCGAAATGGTAATTCCAGACATTCTCTAACAGCATGGCTCTGGTTACCACCTGCCCCTTATGTCGTATTAAGTATTCCAAGAGTTTGAACTCTCTGGATTGTAGTTCGATCTTGATTCCACCTCGTTTCACCTTACGCGAAAGCAGATTCATTTCCAGGTCTTCGAAAAAGAGAGTGGTAGAGGGATGTAAAAGGTCAGGATCGCGTCGGCGTTGCAGGACTTCTAACCGGGCAAGTAACTCTGAAAAGGCAAATGGCTTGACTAGGTAATCATCTCCACCGGATTTTAAGCCTATAACCCGGTCATCAATCTCGCCCAGTGCGCTCAGTATTAGCACGGGGACTTTATCGTTTGCTCCCCTGAGGGTCTTGATTATTGTGAGTCCATCCAAATTAGGCAGCATTCGATCAACCACGAGGACATCAAAGGACTCCGAAGTTGCGAGATATAGCCCCTCCCTGCCATCCTGAGATATTTCAACAATATGACCTTGTACTTTAAGCTCTTTGGCCAAAAAATCGGCAAGATCTTTATCGTCTTCTATTACTAATACACGCATACTTAGATGTGCTTATATATGTTTCAAGTAATTTCGCCTGCCCTAAACCTTTCGCGCAAGTTACGCCCGTCTTATTGTAACGTTTTTAGTCTATTTTATGAATCGTCTAATACTTTTTCCTCACGAATTGTCTTCTAACTCCAGTGTGAACTTATCTGATCGACGAGCTGAACACATTAGGTCTACTTTAGATTGTGCAATAGGAAACCATATTCGTTTTGGTTTAGTTAATGGAGCTGTTGGAACCGCCATTCTTAAACAAGATGACGGTACAGTTTTATCCTTGGAATTAGAGCTCAGTGATGAAGCTCCCTCCCCATTCATCCCCTGCAGCCTTGTTTTAGCCCTGCCACGTCCAAAAATGGCGAGAAGGCTCATTCAATCAATATGCGCTTTAGGGATTGAGGAGTTGCATTTAATTAACAGCTATAAAGTTGATAAGAGTTACTGGCAAAGCCACTACCTCAGTGAAGAGTCCTTAGAAGAACAGCTTATTTTAGGTATGGAGCAGTCTGGCTCGACATTAATGCCAAAAGTTACCAAACACTGTAAATTCCGTCCATTTGTAGAAGATATATTTCCGGATCTTTGTATGGGTAAAACCTCATTAATCGCACATCCACATGCGAAGGAGCCGTGCCCATTTAATTTAAAGGGACAATCGGTCTTGGTTATTGGCCCTGAAGGCGGATTTACAGACTTTGAAGTAGGCCTATTAAGTGCAAACGGAGCTAAACCTGTAAGCATCGGCAAACGCATTTTAAGGGTAGAAACCGCGGTGTCAGCGATCTTAGGCAGACTGTATTGCTGAAAAAGTGGGTGCTTTAGGATTGCTCCTTTTCGGAGTGCTCGCTAACGTCTGCAACTCGGGTTCCCGCGGCCATATCATGTAAACAGCGCTTGTCTGCGCGGAATATTAGCAAAACGTCTATCAAACCAATTAGTGCGACTCCTGGAATAGCACCGGCAAATTGAAAAGGTGCATACCTAATACCAATAATCTTTGAAAAGGCGGGTACCTTGTCCCGAGCATCGACTATGGCTATTCCCATCATCTTTTTACCTAGAGTTTGTCCGAAGTACCAAAGGTGGTATCCGTTAATTAGTACGTGTAAAAATACACCCAATGCAGTGATTTGGAGAATGTCGCCAATGGGAATTCCTGTCTCAACCACATCTTCCCAAATTAGCTCTGAGCCAATATTGAGCATAAACATTACCGGCATGCTGGCAACCAACAATATAATTCCGTCCAAAATCTGCGCCAATAAACGGGAAAGCCGATTTGCATCAGGAAGGCCTATTGTTACTTCGGGGTTTACCGGGACATCTTCAGGCTGGGTGGATTGCTCTATATTTTCTTCATTCAAAATTGGTATTTCCTGAACTAGCTGAAATTTTCGGACGCCAGCATAGCTGAGATATCGCAGTGGGAACAGCTTAAAACTGATTGGTTAATCATCGGCCGAGATTACTCGGGTCGATAGCCTCCGGCTAACAAATTGTCGGAGATACACGCCTCGGTTAGAACCGGAGGGTTACCTGTTAAATGGATTACTGCGGGCTTCGCCCTTACCATTCCGGTTCCCCTGCTTCGCAGGGTCGTTAGTCGCTATCTAAGATCGCTTGCATCGATACTGAGGATTGTGGTCCCGACCGAAGCGCCATAAAACGAAGAAGCCCCAACAGGGCTTCTTCGTTTTATGGCGGTGAGAGAGGGATTCGAACCCTCGATAGGGATAAACCTATACACACTTTCCAGGCGTGCGCCTTCAGCCACTCGGCCACCTCACCAATACACCGCTATTCTCACACTCCCGAATGCATCGGAAATACTGAGAATAGGCTTAGTTATTCGAGCCCTGCTATATTGATCTACACCTATCGTTACCCGATGATACCAGGGCAGATTTTGCAGGGCGTTTCGGGTGGCGAACTCTACACAATGCACTACTTATTGACAATCAAATAGATACAAAAAGAGCGACAAAAGCCCTTCCTCCAAGGCTAAATTGACAACCCATTTCTTTTGGGCAAATCGACTGGTTCTATTCGCCTTTTTCTCTCTTTATCTATTTACTTCAATATTTCTCCGAGAACCCAAACTATCGCTCTTATTTGGCGCAGTTGGATATGGCTTATTGGCTTTTGTAATTAGCATTACCGCCTTATCTTATAACCAAATCTCGAAAGCTTTGGTCTTGCTGGTTGACTCGGCTCTTCTGAGGTTTCTAGCTGCATATAACGGCCTAAAAGTATCTACTCTCGGAGTATCCGATCGATATCAAATGTATAGAGAACTCAGTACTGCTAAGTCGCATGATCTTGTTGGAATTAAAGTGGCGACAAGAAAGTGTAGATTGCAAATTACAGGTGCGTATGGGCGTAAATACTGGCTTTTGTACTAGTGGCAATTTTGGCTCGAATGACCGTATGAATTCCACCCCCGCCGATACTGACGTAAATCTAGTAAGCCATCTCGAGACTGCGTGTATTCAGGGAGAAGTATTAATTTTCAGCAGCATATTTCCGTTAATATAAGACAGGTATGCTTGTAAAAGTAGGGATGATGTTCAGGTTAAAGGTTTTGCCGAACCTAGCCCAGTTTTTACTACCTTGGCTAGCCGCACAGATTCAGATAAAGTAACCGACGATATGAACTACTGATCCGTTGGTTTTTCAATAAATATCGACACAGGTGCTATTCCTAACTACGATCGAAAAAAGGTATAGGAAGCGCTGAAAACTGCAAACGGTCTTATTCAGAGAGATTTTAGAAAAAATAATGCCCTTACTGCCGAATCAATCTACCTTCTGGCTCAAAAAAGTCGGTTGTTGATGTGCGAAATGGGCAAATATCTATGCCGCCACGACGCAGAAATTTAGCGCAAACTGAGACCTCTTCTACCCCTTCGAGTGATTTGATGTCCTGGAATATAGATTCAACACAGGCTTCGTGGAAGCCGCTGTGCTCCGCGTAGTTCATGAGATATCCCAGAAGCGCGCGCTGATCCAATTTTGATCCACAATACTCAATAAGGATTGTCGCCCAATCTGGTTGCTCTGTAACCGGGCAGAGGCTCCTAAACATATCGGTATACAGAGATTCGTGCACTCTCTGGTTAGGCTCTACTTCCAGATTAGATTTGCCATTCGTATCTATTTTATCGATCGACTGTCCGGGTGCGGATTTAATACTTAGCCGATTCCGAGCTTGTTTAGGCGAAAGCAGTTGAACTTTTAAACCTCCTTCAACAATATTGCTAATCTGATCTGTAAGCACTGACTCAACATCTGCAGATGACTGAAAGGTTCGGTAATAGCAGCTATTCAGAAAAAGCTTTAAAGACTTGGACTCAACCAGATTCTTTGAATGGCAGTCAATTTCAATATTCAGCATGCCCGCATGCGCCACGCCTGTTGGTTCAAACCATAGCAACTCGTAGGCGGTCCAGCGGTCTAGACCGCTAAAATTCTTTGGTTCAATCTCTTTGCATATTCGACCTTTAGATCTTGGCACTGCTGCCAAAATCTCAGGAGAAAAAGTTTTGGGCTGGTCTATCGACTTACCTAGGGGTATATCTATTTCGGGTTGGGCTATCACTTTCATCTTCAATTAGGCGCGCAGGTTTTTGCCGGTTTTTAGCAAACGAAGCGCAATGGCGATTAAAATTATAGTAAAGACCAAGATAGCTACCAAAGCACTACCAACATTGATATCAGAGATACCAAGGAACCCATACCGAAAAGCATTAACCATATATAGAATCGGATTTGCTTTACTCACTAATTGCCAAAAATCAGGCAGCATACTAATGGAATAGAACACACCGCCTAAGTAGGTTAGTGGCGTCAATATGAATGTTGGAACGATGGATATATCGTCAAAGGTTGTTGCAAAAATTGCGTTTAATAAGCCCGCAACTGAAAAGAGCAATGAAGTAAGCAAAATAGTAACTATCACTACTGCAGGGTGTTCGATCTGGAAGTCGGTAAAAAAGACTGAGGTAATAGTCACAAATAGTCCAACTAAGAGCCCTCTTGCCATTCCACCAGATACAAAGCCGCAAAGAATTATGTAGTTGGGCGTGGGCGAGACCAATATTTCTTCAATGTGGCGCTGGAACTTATGTCCAAAGAAAGAAGACACCACATTAGAATAACTGTTGGTTATCACCGCCATCATAATTAAGCCGGGCGCCACAAAATCCGAGTAGTTGAAACCTTCCATCTGTCCGATTCGACTGCCTATTAGGGATCCAAATATCACAAAGTAAAGAACCATGGTAATTACTGGCGGCAATAGGGTTTGGGTCCAGATACGCAAAAACCGTCGAGTTTCTCGAGTGGACATAGTGATTAGGGCAATGCATTGCTCTGTGAAATTCATTTCACCTGCTCCTCTTGGCTAGCCTTGCTTGTTTCCACCATACTGACAAACATCTCTTCGAGACGATTTGACTTGTTACGCATACTGCAAACGAGCAGACCCTGAGCATCTAACAGTTTAAATAGGCCATTTAGGGGTTTCCCTTTTTCAACAACAACTTCTAGGCTGGATGTACCCGAAAGCCTCACGGCATAACCGTCTAAGGCTGGCGGACTGGTAAATTCTTCTTCAAAATCCATAATAAAGGTCTCTTTATTAAGTTCTCGCAAGAGGTTCTTCATCGAAGAGTTTCTGATAATCCTGCCCTGATCGATGATTGCCACATTACGACAGAGAGATTCTGCCTCTTCGAGATAATGCGTAGTTAGTATTATGGTGGTGCCAGAGGCATTAATTTCCCTTAAGAAGGCCCACATAGAGCGACGTAGCTCAATATCTACACCGGCTGTAGGCTCATCCAATATAAGTAGCCTTGGTTCGTGCACAAGAGCTCTAGCGATCATTAAACGACGTTTCATGCCACCGGAAAGTGTTCGGGAAGATTGTCCGCGTTTTTCCCAAAGGCCCAGCTTCTTCAAGTATTTTTCAGCCCGCTCTTTTGCCAATGGCAAGGGCATACCGTAATAACCGCCCTGGGTGACCACGATGTCAAAGACTTTTTCCCAGCTATTAAAGTTAAATTCTTGGGGGACAATTCCAATATTTTGTTTGGCCTTGGCAAAATTTTCGTCGATGTCAGTAGCAAATATCTTCACTGCTCCCGAAGACTTTAATGTCAAGGAGCAGAGAATGCTAATAATTGTTGATTTGCCGGCACCATTAGGGCCCAACAGAGCAAAGAAGTCGCCCTGCTCTACTCTTAGATCGATACCCTTTAAGGCTTCAAAACCATTGTTGTAGGTTTTATCAAGATTGGAAATGCTTAGTGCTGCGGTCATAAAGCTGTACTGCAAAAAATTTCGCAGCAATTATAACCTGTACAGAGTCTGAGACTAAGGAGCATTTATTTAAAACCCCTACGACTTAATTGTTTCTACAACATAATTTTTAATGCGATATCGGGCGCCAGACTAAATACAAGAGTGGCGATTTTGTGACAGTCCAAATACCAAAAATAGAGTTTTGGCAGGTGGGCTGAACAGCATAGTAAGAACTGGTAAATAGCGCGCAGCTGCCGAAAGCAAAAATTACCGAGTTGGTATGTAAGGGTCGTAATCGACCAAAATGAGTCCAGGGTAGACCCAAATTCAATTTAGGCCAGGCCCATTGCGAGGCGATGGTAAACCCGATTAGCATACCGACGATCCCCCAAAAAGCCGTCATAATGGCAAATTGCCTTGCGACCTGATAATTGCATGGCATAGAGGGATATTGCAATTTTTTCTTATTCATTCAGCGACGTTCCAGTCGCAGATATTCGGCATTAATTGATGTGGTGCTGCAACCAACTATTTTAAGTATTCAACATGTGGCAACCATGACCCAGATCAATGCGCCTTGATAAGCCCAGTACTAATCGTCGTCTAAGTAAAAAACCGCATAAAAACGCCGCAATATAAGGCGTTCTGGTTCTTTTAAAAGTCCCTTTTAATTGTTACGTATGGATTCAATCCTGTCCATCACACTATCCATGCGTCGGACTGCAGCACGATAAGGTTCAGGGCTAGCCATATCGAGACCAGCATTCTTCAATAGCCTATAGGGATAGTCTGAGCCCCCCGCTCTAAGCATATCTATAAAGGCTTGCTGTACTTCTTCATCTCCCGCTAACAACCGTTCAGCGAACCATGCGGCACCGGCTATTGAAGTTGAGTACTGATACACATAAAAGTCGTAGTAAAAATGGGGGATGTACGCCCATTCCGCAGCATAGGTATCGTCAATTTCTAATACACCCTGATCATGGCCGTGATAGCGCTTTAGCAGATCACCATATATCTCGTTCATGCGCTCACCTGATAGCGGCTCACTAGCCTCTACCGCTTTGTGGATGGAATGCTCGAATTCAGAAAACATGGTTTGGCGATAGAAGGATCCTCGCATTGATTCAAGAGAGTAGCCTAGATAGAAAAGCTTTTCCTCGTCGGATTCAGCGTTTTCAATCATATATTCCTCTAACAGGATCTCATTAATTTGCGAGGCGATCTCAGCGATAAAGGTTGAGTAGTCTGATTTTTCAAACGGCTGTGATTCGGTGGTTAACAAAGTATGCACCGCATGTCCCAATTCGTGGGCGTACGTAGACATCGAATTGAAATCATCGTTGTGATTTAACAGCACATAGGGATGTACGTCATAGCCAGACCCGTTCATATAAGCGCCAGAACGCTTTCCAGGTTGAGGATATACATGCAGCCAATCAGAGTTGGCAACTGCTTCCATAGGTCCTAAATACTCGTCTCCCAGCGGCGTTAGGGCTGCCAGGGTTATGTCTCGCGAGCTAGTAATATTAAAGACTAGATCCAACTCTACCAATGGCGGGTATATATCGTAGTAATGCATCTGATCTACACCCAGCATTTCTCCTCGTAGACTGAAGTAACGGTGTAAAGTTGGTAGTGCTGCATTTACCTCTTCAACCAGAGTGTCATAAACCTGTGTAGGGATATTTTCTTCAGCCAGTTGCATTTGCAGTACGTTGTCGTAGTTGCGCAGTTTGGCAGTCAATACGTTGGCGTTTACTTCTGTCGCTAATATTAAGCCAATACTGTCCAGATACTCTTGCCACATACTCCAGAACGTATCAAAAACTATAATCCGGTCTTCTCGATTTGGCGCAGCTCTATGTTTGGAGTATCCAGCTTGATTCAAGAACACCTGTTCTCCAGTTGAAAGCTCAACTGTTGGCCAAGGCATGTCTGCGTTAACCAAGAGCTCATAGATATCGTTCGGACTACTTAATACTAGCCCTACGGCGGCTAGAACGCCTTCAGCTTCATTTCCGAGCGTATGCTCCCCATTGGCAAGTATGTCTCTAAGGTAAAAGTCGAAGTTATCCAATCGACTTTCTTCGCCCACATAAGTAGTTATGCTATCTTCGCCGATTGTCAGGATCTCCGGTGCAATCCAAGAGGTTGCTTGCGAGAACTCGGAAAACATTGCTCTACTTTGGCTTAATCGCTCCTGACTCTCAGATATTCTTTGGTCCTCATCACTTTTTAGCGAAGTGTAGATATAGACCCGAATAGCTTCCTTTTGAACATTTGAAATCCCTTCCAGAGCAGTAGCTAAAGAAGCGGCACTGATTCCCAACCTACCCTGATACTCTGGCAGCAATGCGATTGCTTCTAATACAGATTCATAGGCTTTGGTCCAATCTTCCGGAGAAGCGAAAAGGTCCGTTAGGTCCCAAGGTTGCTGCGGCCGTTCAACCTCGGTGCTATTCATTGGTTGCTCAGCAGTAGAGCCGCAACCAACTAAAATTAGGGCGATACCTAATAGTAAGAGGCTAAGGGAGAGAGGTTTGATAGTAAATTTACGCATGATTTGGTCTTGTTCAAATTTATTGTAGGTAAACAATAATGAACCAAGGCGACCATAACAAGCTCCGCTGTGCCAATATAGTGGAGAAGTCACACAATTTTTTACATCCTAGGAGCCCATAGTTGAATCCAGAGATGAATGCCCGGCAGGCACCAGACATTGATTTGCATGTTTTCCGCTATGCCGAGATTGGCGCCGAGCTAACGGATTCTCTATTTGACTACCTTTCTCCCGACGAACATCAAAAGCACTCAGAGTTATCGCCTCAGCGTGGCAGGCAATATTTATTGAAGCGAGGTTTACTTAGAAAAGTATTGGCGAGCAAGCTAAAGACTTCAGCAAGAAGTCTGGAATTTAGAAGAACATCTACTGGAAAGCCTTACCTTGCGATCGCTGATCCAAAGGACCCCCAAGTATTGTTTAACCTAAGTCACTGCGATGAACTTTTCGTATGCGCAATAAGTACCTGCGGGGAAATTGGTGTAGATATTGAATCAAGCCTGCGTTCAAATCAATTTAAAAGAATTGCAGCGTACTATTTTTCCGAGCAAGAAAAACTCTTTCTAGAAGATCAAGCAGATCATTTTGACCAGCGTTTTACCCAACTTTGGACCCTCAAAGAAGCAATTGGAAAAATGCGCGGCACAGGTGTAAATAAAACATTTTTGAAAAATGCCACAGAAATACGCCAAGGCAGAATTGAACCTAATAATGCCTGGTTAGGAGAACCCGTGGTAAGTGGAAGTTTTAAGTCTGATAACCACTTTCTGTCTTTTGCTGTTGTTGGTGATTCTACGCCGGCATGCAAAGTTCATTCAGCGGGTTGGTCTGCGCTTTAACCCTCCCAGTTGCGATTAGCGATCACCCTGTTTTCTATAGGAAGTAAAAAGCGGCCCTTGAGCACTCTCATACAAATAACGAAAGCTATCTAGAGCACGAATCTGGTATTCAAATGTGTATTCCTGACCTTGATCCACTGCGGTGCTGATTACCCAAGTCCCGTCACACTGCCAACCACCAATTTGACGGCCGACTTCAGAACCGCCTTCATCAAAAAAAAGAATGCTAAACACGCCTTCTGCGCCGTAGTCTGCTTCCCATCGGCTGTACTCACCATCTTCATAGGTATATTCGCCGACCCATGTGCCTAGCAAAAGGTCGCAATCAAATAGTGCTTGAGCAGACAGATTAGAAAAAGGCGCTAATAGCGTAAAAAGGGCACTGATAAATAGGGTCTGTGGCATTGGAAATTCTTATTGAGAAGGTTTGCCGAGGTTATAGCCTATTGCCTAGCCTAGAGCCCTCAGCGTTTATATTTCTTAACAATAGCCCTTTGTATAAACGGTTAAGCAAAAATAGATATAGTGCTATTCTGCATAGCCTCCCTAGCTCCATAGCTAGGGGCATACTTAATTATTTTGGGGATAAAAGTGAATACAAAAACCATATTTAGCGGCGTCCTATTATCAGCTGCAATGGGCATGTCAGTATCGTCTAGCGCATATGAGTCATTTCAAGGACCTACCGAGTTAATTCAATACGATCCGGCAAAAGCCTTTGAGAGCTATACGCTCTTTAGTCCATTTCGAGGCGAAAATACCTACCTCATTGATATGCATGGTGAGGTAGTGCATATGTGGGCTTACCCCGAAGGAGTATCTGCTCCTACTGGAACGGCCGGCAACAATGAGATTGTAGAAAAACATGCCCGCTTACTTGAAGATGGTACCCTGCTTCGAGCCATATCCGACCGCAGCCAAGGCAACCCGGCAAATGTCGTATATCAGCGTCTCAATTGGGACGGTGAAGTAATTTGGGAATACGACGAAGATCGGCCAGGGTACGGCCCTCATCACGATTACCGCATGATTTGGAATCCAAAGCTGCAGGAACATACCCTCCTTTACGCATCGACTCGCGAGGTTACTCATGAGGACGGCTTGGCAATGGGTCTGGACCCTGAATTACATGATAACTACGCAACTCGCCCTGATGGATTAGTTGAAGTAGATATGAGCGGCAATGTGGTTTGGGAATGGAATATTTCTGATCACTTGATACAAAATGTAAATCCCGACGCACTAAACTACGGCGTGGTTTCTGAAAATCTCGGTAAATTCGACCCCAACTACGGTACAGGAGTCAGCGGTGACTGGATTCATATTAACGCTATTGATTACAACGAAGATTTGGGCCAAATAGCTATCAGCAGTTCATCAGTGAGCGAAATTCATATAATCGACCATGACGGCACCTTCGTAGCCGGGGATCCTGAGGCAAGCATTGAACTCGCCGCAAGTGATGCTGGTGACTTTGTTTATCGTTGGGGTAATCCCTGTGTATCTGATACAGGTGACTGTCCTGCCATGTTGATGGACGGCTTAGTCCCCTACAACGGGCACGCACAGCTTTTCTTTATGCACGATGTGCAATGGATACGTGACAAAGAACTTGCTTTGCCGAGCGCCAGTAATCTTCCGGGCGCAGGTAATCTTATGGTATTTAACAATGGTTCCCGGCAACCAGGCGCTACTTTCTCCTCTGTCTTAGAGTTTAATCCTTATGCTGGAGATATGATCTATGGCGACTATGTAGGCCAAATGGAAGCGGGATACCAAGAACCTACTGGTGGTATGGGTGGCGAGGGCGGTAACGCCTCAAATGTTTCTTCGCAAATTGTATGGGAATACAAAAGCACAATGACTACTTCCTTCTACAGCAGCTATATTTCCGGCGCGCAAAGACTTGCTAACGGCAATACCTTTATCAACTCGGGTGCCAATGGCCATTTCTTTGAGGTGACCTCAGAGGGTGAAGTTGTATGGGAATACATAAACCCCGTTGGTGATCGCACTGGAAACGACTACGGCATATACACCATTATGACCGATGACGCCGGGCGGATGTTCAATTCCGTTTTTCGCGCAGCTCGATATGCGCCTGACTATCCAGGTCTGTCGGGTAAAGACTTAGTTCCAATGGGACAAATAACTGAAGTACATACTTCAGAGGCGTCGCGCCCTGATCGTTAATGGAGGAGAAGGCTGAATATTAAAAAGCCCGCAATAGCGGGCTTTTTTGTGGGTTCTCTAATGTGTCGAAAATTTCTGGGGTCATAAGTCTGGCTCCTACCCTAGTAGCAAAAAATGTAGGTGCGCCAGCCTCGGGAGATATTAGTCTATAAGTCCAATCATTCTGATTAATATCAATAATTTGATAATGATATAAAACCGAACCACCCCAGCGTGTAGCTAAGCCGGTAGTAAGTATTCCATTTTCACAGAGCCAATGGCCTTCATGTCGATCCGTTTCTTCTAAATCTAGAAACTCAAAGTCGATAATTACCGAACCATCTTCATCGTAGGCCCCATCAAATTGATAGCTTCCAACTAACCAGCTAGTTCCTTTATCTTCATAAACACCTCTCCAATCACCTAGTATTAGGTCACAGCGGTAGTCAGTTAGCTCTTGCGCAAACGCAGAGTTTAAGACCGGGCTCATAAAAGCCAAAAGGATAATTACGGTAATGTTGTTATATTTCTTCATCTCTGCTTAGGCTAGTTCTGGCTAGCCTTTATGTCAATTGTAAAATAGTCCAATAAGCGCGATGATCCCGCAAGACAAAGTTTCTTATTTTTTTAATGAGATAAAAGGACTGATTAGAAATTTTCATGGAGACAACACAGATGCCCAAAAAGGGTAAAACCACTGCAGATGCTAGTAAAGCTAGCGGCAAGGATTCAAAAAAATACGGGCTAGCGCCTGAAGAAAGCATAGCTTTTTTAATGAAAGGGCTATCGCGACAATTTGCTAAAGCTTTGGAGAGAAGACTTTCCGCTCACAATATTAATATGGGCATTTGGGAACCACTCCGCTTGCTATGGAAGGAGGATGGTCAGTTCCAGTACGAACTACAAAAGAGCGCGGGCGTTGCCCAACCTACCCTTGTAACTGCGCTCGATCACCTTGAAAAAAATGGTTTTATTACACGCCGACGTAACGAAAAAGATAAACGTAATGTAAATATCTTTCTAACCGCCGCCGGTAAAAGTCTTGAGAAAGAAATTCTTCATTATGCGGATGAAATTCAGGATATCGCTGAGCGTAATATGACGGCAAATGAACACTCGACATTGTTGAAACTATTTCAAAAACTGCATGAGTCCCTTGAAGAGGATTCAAACCAAAAGGGATAGAGGCCTTTTTAGCTTCTCATTTTCGCCATTCCCCAAAGGTTTAGGGTTCTTGGTTCGTGCTTCCACTTTCCGGTCTTAGAATAGGGCTCAACCTGCTCGAGCTCAGCTGAGAGCTCAACCCAATTGCCGTCGGGGTCGTGCACAAAAATAAATAGATTATTCCCCGCACCGTGACGGCCAGGACCCCATTCAATAGGGATATCGAGCGCTGTCGCCCGATCTGCCCAGTCACGTATATCATTCCAGTGTCTAACTTCGTAGCAATGATGATCTAGTCGTTTTCCCGGTGCTCGAAACACTGCAAAACTATGATGCTCCCGGTCAGTTCTCATAAAACATGCGGTCAGATCACCCTCATCGTCGTACACCATGTCGGAAGCAACGGCGCCAAGTACTTCTGTGTAGAAAGCCACCATTGGCGTCAGTTCGTCGCTTGCAACAACCATGTGCTGAAGCCTCGCGGACATAAACTGTTTACCAGGAACCACAGAGGTTTCTGAAACCGCAACGCCAAAAACCAGGGTATTGCCATCGGGATCATCAATAGCGAAGGCCTTATCATCGAAAATTGGACTAGGAGATATCTGAGGTATGTAGTTCGCTTGCTTCAGACGCTGACGGAGGGCCTCTAGGGCTTCATAATCTGAAAAGCTATAAGCTACAAAGACTAGGCCTTTGTTTTCCCCTTTTGCAACCAGGAGCTTTCTGCCGGGTGCTTCGCATAGCCAAGTACCGCCTTCCGATTTTGTCACCTGGTAATCCATTACGCGAGCGTAAAAATCTGCCATAGAGTCCGGATCTTGGCTGCTAAGCATTAGGTGATCTAATTTTGCATTCTGCTTTGGATCGTCAAGCATTTATTTCCCCAATAATTGTCTAATCCTTATTCGCTGGCTACAAGAATGATTATGCCATTCGCTAGTTCGATACAAACTTATACAAGCATTTAATACATCTACACTTTAAAGATATATTCTATCGAGAGCTATAGGTTATAGTTTTAGTACAACTAATTAAAAAAAAGGCTGATTCTATAGGATGGGAATATTGGGCCGGGGCGAAGATAAATCGGAATATGAAGTATTGATCATAGGCGCTGGTCCTGTGGGACTGACTATGGCAAACCTTCTTGGGTGCTATGGCGTATCAACTCTTTTGATAGAAAAGAATGCATCTACCGTCTCTGAACCCAGAGCCGTATCTATAGATGATGAGTCTCTGCGCACTATGCAAGCTGCTGGTTTGGGACAGGAGATTATTAAAGACCTTATGATGGATTACGGGTCTGACTATATATCTCCCAAAGGTACCGTCTTCGCTTCAGTTAGACCGGAAACACGCGAATTTGGATATCCCCGCCGCAATGGATTTCATCAGCCTATTTTAGAAGCGACGCTACGAAAAGGGTTAGGTCGATTTAAGCATGTAAGGGTCTTATTTGAGCATAAACTTGAAACCCTTACTCAAAGTGATAGCGGAGTTAAGGCCACTATTATTGATAGTTCGGGCAAGTCCAGAGAAGTTTTAGCTCAATACGCCGCAGCCTGCGACGGAGCGTCTAGCCCTATAAGGGAAAAGGTCTTGGAAATCGATCTTGATGGATCAACCTACGATCAGAAGTGGATTATTGTTGATCTGTCAGAAACTAAAAATAGCTACCACCACACTCAGGTCTATTGCGACCCGTATCGTCCGGCAATTTCATTACCCGGCCCAGGAGGTACTCGCCGTTTCGAATTTATGATGCGACCGGGAGAAAGCGATGAACAAGCGTTAGACCCGAATCGGGTTAGCCAGATGATTCAGCGGATTGGTCCAGACGCAGAATCAGAACGTTTGCGTACGACGGTATATGGGTTCCACGCCCGTATCGCGAAAAATTGGCAGGTTGGCCGTATTTCTCTGCACGGAGACGCTGCACATCTCAGCCCTCCCTTCGCCGGACAAGGAATGAATAGTGGTATTAGGGACGCCTTTAATTACGCTTGGAAGCTATCCCTGGTGGTGAAAGGGCAATTGCCTGCCTCTATTCTGTCCAGCTATGAAGCAGAGCGTAAGCCCCATGCAGAAAAACTAATTAATATGGCTATTCGTCTCGGTCGTGTGATGATGCCCAGGAACAAAGCACAGGCAGTATTGACCTACTTGGCCTTTCGCTTAATGAGTTTGTACTCTCCTGCGAAAGACTATTTTATTCAGATGAAATACAAACCAAAACCTCGGTTTGAAAAAGGTTTTTTTCTGCCGGACGGCAAATCTAAATCCACAACTCTTATCGGCAGAATGTTTCCTCAGCCGGAGTTGGAAATGTCCGATGGCTCTAGCTGTTTACTCGATAATCTATTGGGTAATGATTTTGCGCTTCTCTATCTATCTGCATCGGGCTCAACGCCCATTTCACCAGTATTTCTAAAATCAAAGTCTATTAATATTCGTCAGATTTGCATTGTTCCTCAGGAAAGCACACTTCCGGAATCTACAAGAATTAAGTGTCTTAGGGATCATAAGGGCCAACTTAGTCAGATATTCGATCATTATATGGATCAGGTAATGTTGATACGGCCGGATCGCTATGTCGCTCTGGCGATGCCACAACATACGGACATTGGCGAGCAGATAGAATCTCTATTTTCAGAGCAGACCAACCAACCCTAAGACTCGATTGAGTCGTTAAAACAATTGGAGATAATGGAGCGGGAAACCGGGTTCGAACCGGCGACCTCAACCTTGGCAAGGTTGCGCTCTACCAGCTGAGCTATTCCCGCGATCTGGTAAAAGGCGTCAATACTCTGTTGACGCGCTTCATGATAATCGAAAAATGCGACTACCATTTATGTATGGCGTCCCCAAGGGGATTCGAACCCCTGTTACCGCCGTGAAAGGGCGGTGTCCTAGGCCTCTAGACGATGGGGACGTCGATGTCTGTGGCCTAGTAAATGAGGCGCGAATTCTAGGGACGCGCCAGACATGTGTCAAGACGGTTTAGTGCCTTATTATGAGTCTTTTTTATGACTGATAGATGCGGAGTTAATACAGTACCTTTGTCCGGTCGGTTCAGGTCCATCCGGGAACACATGCCCGAGGTGACATTGGCAGTTTGAGCAGACCACTTCTGTGCGATGCATGCCGTGACTAGTATCTTTATTTTCGTCAATCTTGCCCTCCTTAGCAGGTGCGTAAAAGCTAGGCCAGCCGCAGCCTGCATCAAATTTTGCATCTGTTGCAAAGAGTGTTTCGCCACAACCTTTGCATAGGTATTTTCCAGATTCCCAGTGATCCCAGTACTCTCCGGTGAACGCGCGCTCAGTGCCCTTCTCTCGGCAAATGCGAAATTCTTCCTCGCTAAGTTGCGCTTTCCAGTCGTCATCAGTTTTCATATATTTATCGTCCTAGAGTCTGTTAACGCTTATTTGATTACCACTGCCGGAGGCCATTTTTTCAGCCAGCAAATCAGAAAGAGCAATTAGTAGCCCTCTACAGAAGCGACTGATAACGCAGCTGGCCGGAAAAATGGCCCCGGCCCCCTGGGGTTGCGGCTATAAATGCGCTACTCGGCGTTGCGCGTCGCTTAATTGGAATGACCAAATTGTACTCCTCGCGCCTTGATTAGCGCTTTTATAACTACAACAGAGGTAATCAAATAAGCGTTAACAGGCCCTAGCGGCTATCGATCAAATTTTTGACAAAGGGAAGCGTAATTAATTTCTTTTGTTCCAAAGATAATCGGTCCAGTTTGTCCAAAATTCCAATGAGGCTCGTCATATCTCTTCTTTGTCTGTCTATCAAATACCGTGCAACACCGTCCGAAAGATTGAACCCTCGACCAGTAGCACGTTGTTGTAGCGCAACCACCTTATCCTCGTCTGTTAGCTCTGCAAGTGCCCAGGTTTCTCCAGACAGGAGACGGGAACGTAAATCGGCTAAAGTAATCGGTAATTCAGAGGGAGAACTGTGGCTACCAAAAACCATCGGGCAACCCTGCTCTCTCAATTCATTGTAGAGATGGAATACTTCATTTTGCCAAAAGTCAGATTTAGCAATCGAATCTATATCGTCCAAGCACAAAAAATCTAATGACCCCAGGTGTTTCAAAATTTCTGCGGGCGCTTCTAGCATTTCTTGTAACGGAATATATTGAGCCTTTTCACCTCTAGCTTCCGCGCGTTTAGTTAATGCGATCAGTAGGTGAGAGATGCCTGAATGGGACGGTCCGTATAGATAGAGAATATCTGGTTGATTAGATTTTAAATATTCTAGTACAGAAGCGTTCGCGCTAGTTCCCGCGTAATAATTATCCAGCTGGGCTTCGTCTGTTAGCCAGACGCGCAGTGGAATTTGTTCACTCACTCCAGACACTTAGATTACTCGGATTCTTGTAGCGGGAAATAAAGAGGTTGACGGTATTGGTAGCGAATTCTTGTGCTTTGCGAAAGGTCTGATAAATCAGGCGTCATTTCCACTAAAAGGCCACTAGCATTTAGACTAGATCGCAACAGTTCTAATCCCGATTGGAACTCTAGTTGAAATACGAAACTCCCGGTACTGAGCCTAAGAAGCTTCGCGTTCTCAATTTGCTCTATAGACCTTAGATAGTCTCGGATTTCATTAAAGGCAGCAAAGCCTGGCGTACCGGAGACTTCCAGCAGCACTCGGGTATCAGCAACACCGCTAGCAACAAAAGCAGTAGTTAAACTTAATTCGTCGATATATTCGTCTAGCGCAGCCGTTAGAGCCTGAGTGAAATTTTGCCCTTCAATTTGGCCGGTGTACCCATCTGTATCGGCAACAAGATTTAAGTCACCATAGTGTTGAGAACCCGCCTCAGAATCCGTATCGGCTCCCAAACGTATTACGGCAATGCTATCTATGGGTAATAAAGCAAAGGTCGCATCTAGAGCAATTCGATCTAGATGCCATACAGCATCGCTGGAAACAGAAAGGTTTTGCAAGGTACTAGCATCCAGAAGAGTTAGGTTCAGCCCCCTATCAAATGCGGCCCGTTTTAGTACTGCATAGGCGGCAGGATGAGTTTCTTCAGTTAATAACTGTGGCTGACCACCCAGCTCAATAGCAACTAATAGAAGAATCTGTGGACGGGTTGCAGGCCAGACGGGAATTTCAAACTCGCGGATAAGCTGATCGACACCACTGTTGAGAAATCGCATATATAGCGCATCAATATTTCGAATGGTCAGATTGTCTTCTGTAGGAATCGACATAGTTTGGATTGCAAACTCCGAAACCAAAAGACCTGCATCAGCGAGGCCGGATTCAAGTTCAGGGAAACCTGATGTATTTGAATAGCCAGATATTTTATTCAGCACGCTAGCCAAGCCAGCCTGTATAGCGATTTCCTGGTCAGCTGCCAATCGGCTTTGAATAGGTATTCTAGCCTCGTAGAGATGATCAATACGCTGCTCTGCCTGGCAAATCCAAGCGCTAAGGCAGAAGCATGCCGCTATTAATCTAGGTAACAGTCTAGGTAGCAGTTTAGCTATCGGAATGGCTATTAGATTGGCTCTTAGGTTAGCTATAAGAGCCGAGCGCATTTGTCTCAAGTGGGAACTCACAATCAAAGTTTCTTTCGCCGCAAAATTTTACACCAATGCCCACTCTTTCGAACTATATAAATCCATCCAGTTGCGAACAATTTACCTAGAGCGGACTTATATTCTTAAGGTAGAATGCGCGTCCGATCCAAAAAGATTAGCCATGAATTCCGAAAAATCTTCTTTGACCTATCGAGATGCTGGTGTTGATATTGACGCCGGCGATGCACTTGTACAGCGTATAAAGTCCGTTGCTAAGCGCACGCGACGCCCCGAAGTCATGGGCAGCCTGGGTGGCTTTGGCGCCCTGTGCGAGCTGCCAACCAAGTATGAAACCCCAGTATTGGTGTCGGGCACAGATGGTGTCGGTACCAAGTTGAAATTGGCGGTCGAGTACGGGATACACAACAGCATTGGTATTGATTTAGTGGCCATGTGCGTCAATGACCTAATTGTTACCGGTGCAGAGCCCCTGCTCTTTCTCGATTACTACGCAACCGGCAAATTGGATGTAGAGGCTGCAGCCGAAGTTATTTCTGGAATAGGCACAGGCTGTGAAATGTCAGGTTGTGCACTTATTGGTGGTGAAACTGCTGAAATGCCTGGTATGTATGAAGGTAGCGACTATGATCTAGCGGGATTTTGCGTAGGCGTCGTAGAAAAATCCGAAATTATTGATGGCACGAAGGTGGCTGTAGGCGACAAATTGGTTGCTCTACCCTCTAGTGGAATTCATTCCAACGGGTACTCCTTAGTACGTCGCATAATCAGTGAGCGCAATATTGATGTTGGCTCCACGCAGGTCGGAGGTCGTGCATTGCCCGAAGTGCTACTTGAGCCAACACGGATTTATGTGAAAACTTTGCTTAAACTTATCGAAGCCTTACCAGTGAATGCTATTGCCCATATAACTGGCGGCGGACTCACAGAAAATCTTCCGCGTGTATTTCCGGAAGGCATGAGCGCCAATATAGATTTAACCAGCTGGAGCTTTCCTCCAATCTTCCAATGGTTGCAGGAACAGGCCAATATTGGTGCGGATGAAATGCTGAAAACCTTTAACTGCGGTGTCGGAATGATTGTAGTCATGCCAGATGAGCAAGCGCAAAATGCAGTGGATTTTCTGAACTCCATGGGCGAGGACGCCTGGATACTTGGAGAAATCACTTCTGATTCCGGGCAACCAGTAACCTACGAGAGCTAAATTGTCTGATCGCCCACAGATAGCAGTTCTGATATCTGGAAGCGGATCAAATCTGCAGGCGATTCTTGACGCTTGCATTAGTAATTCAATCAATGCCGACCTGTGTCTTGTACTAAGTAATCGTGAAGATGCATTTGGCCTGGAACGAGCCAAGAAAGCTTCGGTACCAACCTTAGTATTGGATCATTTCCAATATCAAAGCCGCGAAGATTACGACACTGCCCTAGTTTCAGCACTTTCCCCATACAAACCTGACCTCGTCATTCTTGCGGGATTTATGCGAATTTTGACGCCTATATTTACTGAGTCATTCGCCGGAAAACTAGTCAATATCCACCCGTCTTTACTACCCAAATATCCTGGTCTAAATACACACCAAAGGGCGCTGGAAGCTGGTGATACTTACCAAGGAGCTACGGTCCATTTTGTAACCCATGAGTTAGACGGTGGCCCCCCTATTCTTCAGGGGCGCGTTAAAATCAGAAGCTCTGATACTGCTGAAAGTCTGGCCGCCCGCATACTTACAGAGGTTGAACATAAGATTTATCCACTGGCAGTGCAGTGGCTGGTACAAAACCGGGTAGAGATGCGCGATGGCGGCGCTTGGATGGACGGGGAACTCTTGGGCAATACCGGTTTCCAATACATAGAAACGGGATTTAACCAATGAAGTACTTCATCTTCGGCCTATTAATTTCTACCGCCTTAATTGCTGGGCAGCCTGGTTTTGCGAATGAAACTATATTTTCGCAAGAATATAAGACCCGTATTCAGGGCATTTCCATAACAACCACACGATCATTGGTTAAGCGGGATGATGGAATTTTCCGTTTTCGCATCCGATCTTCCAATTTTTTCGTTAAATTCGAGGAAACCAGCCTATTTGAAGAGCTTGAAGACGGAAGCTTTAGATCTCTCTCTAATCAATCCGAACGCAAAATTATAGGGATCTCTAATAAGAACTCTACGCTTTTTGATTGGGATAGCATGATTGCAACATTCAGACGCGATGGAAACACCACGGAAACGCCGATAGCGCCCGGTATGCTTGATCGTGCGCTCTACCAGTACTTGATGGAGCTGGATATGCAAGCTGGCCGTCCGGTACTGAGCTACGACGTAGTTGATAAGGGCAGAATCCGCAACTTCACCTTCGAAAACCTAGGTGTTGAAGATATACAAATTGATGACCAAGATTTGTCTGCTTTTAAGTTACGTCGGATCACCGAGGATAACGAACGCGAAACCCTAGTTTGGATGGCCGCAGACCTGGATTTTCAAATAGTAAAAATCTACCACCGAGAGGATGAAGACGAAGAATACACAATGACTAGAACCTTCTAGTTATTTCATGGACTTAAGAGCTATACCTAAAGTTGAAAATTCAAATAATTTAGCTGGATTTTAGCTACTTACGTACCCAGGCATGATACTTAGCTAGCCATTTCAGCACCTCTTCAGGGGCATGTGCCCGCTTCCACTCACCAGCAACGTATTTATTTGCTTCCGCCAAAGTTGGATAGCTGTGAATAGTGCCTAATATTTTATTTAGTCCCAGTTTGTATTTCATAGCCAATACAAACTCAGCCAGTAAGTCACCCGCATGTTCGCCGACAATGACCACGCCTAATATCCTGTCCTTTTTAGGGACGGTTAATACCTTTATAAATCCATGCGTGCTGCTATCCGCTATAGCTCTGTCCAATTCACCAATATCAAACCGGGTAACCTCGTAAGCAATACCCTTCTCTTTGGCCTCATTTTCGCTGATGCCGACGCGTGCTACCTCTGGGTCGGTAAAGGTTGTCCATGGAATTACCGAGTAATCCACTCTGAACTTTCGAAACTTACCGAAGAGAGCGTTAACCGCCGCATACCAGGCCTGATGGGCAGCAGTGTGAGTAAATTGATAAGAACCAGCTACATCACCTGCCACATATATATTTGGGTAATTGGTCTGGAGATATGCATTCACATCCAACGGTCCGTTCGTGTCAATCCCCAACTCCTCCAAACCGTAGCCTTTCAAGCGAGCACGGCGACCCACAGCAACTATTAATAGGTCATAAGGAACAGGGAGTTCCTGGCCTCCATGCTCAACAATAATTTGTTTTTCTTGCTGATATCCTAACCTTTCGAATCGCAATGCTTTGTGGTCAGTCAGTACTCTCACGCCCTCACTCTCTAAGCGTTTTTTAATGACCTCCGCCACATCCGCATCTTCGCGGATCATAATCTGCGGCAGCATTTCTATTTGAGTAACTGCCGAACCCAACCTAGAGAGACTTTGCGCTAGCTCGCAACCTATAGGCCCTCCCCCCAAAATAACCAGCTTTTCTGGAGGCTTCTTCAACTGTGACAGGTGATCCCAAAGCGTATCGCTGGTCACATATTCACTTTTCTCTATTCCGGGAAGTGGCGGAACAAAGGGTTCTCCCCCAGCTGCAATAACAATAGAGGGCGCGGTTAGGCTCTGTGTTTGACCGTCATTGAGTGCCACTTCAACAGTCCAGGGGTCCTGTAGTTTTGCGCAGCCCTGAATAACATCAACGCCCAGTTCGGTATAGCGTTGAACACTATCGCGGGGCTCTATATCCTCTATAACCTTAGTGACCCGCTGCATAACTTGACGAAAATCCACTTTCGGGCTGTGACTCGCTAACCCGTAGGTTTCCGCCTGCATCATTTGCTGTCTTAGTTTGCCGCTACGGATGAGCGCCTTGCTAGGCACACAACCCGTGTTCAGGCAGTCGCCGCCCATTTTATTTGCCTCTATAAGACTTACCTTCGCCTTAACTGCGGCAGCGATATAGGCACTGACAAGGCCGCCTGCGCCACCACCTATTACTATTAGATTGCGATCAAACTTTTTAGGTTTTTTCCACTGTGAATACTGCTTCCTTTTACCGATAATGCCGGCGATTTTTTTAACTATCAGGGGGGAAATTGCTACTAATGCAAAAGCAATTAAAATTGCTGGGGACAGGATATCTGCCGAACTTTGCAGTGTGGCAAGCTGGCTACCCGCATTCACATAGATCAAGGTGCCGGGAATCATGCACAGCTGACTGACCCAGTAATAGGTTAGCAGTCGGATGGGCGTCAATCCCATTAGCAAATTAATTACAAAAAACGGCACGCCTGGCATTAGGCGCAAACTGGCTAGATAGATTTTGCCGTTCTTTTCGACGCCGGTATTAAAGGCAACTAAACGATCACCAAATCGGTTTTGCACCGCGTCTCGAAACAAATATCGAGATCCGATAAAGGCGCAGCTTGCACCAATTGTTGAAGCGAAGGAGACCAAAAGAAAGCCCCAAAAAGTGCCAAAAGTAGCACCTCCCGCCAAGGTCATAACCGCCGCGCCAGGGAGAGATAGACCAGCCAAAATTACATAGACTAGAAAGAACCCCCCGGACATGCGCAAAGGGTATTCTGTGCGCCAGTTCACCAAAGTACCCTGAATGCTCTCTAGGTACTCGAAACTCAAATACTGCTTTAGGTCGAAAACAAAAAATGCCAAAACGGCCAGTGCAATAACAATCAGCAGGAGTTTCTTTTTCATATTCAGGTTTCAGGTTTAGGGACTAGCAGAGTTAAGGCGCGGCAACCGACACCGCCCGAGTGATGCAAAGCATAGCACTGAGACTGTTAGAGCCGCCCAGAATTACAGCTAGCTAAATAATTAACCAGATCCTTAATTGCTAATTTAAGAGTAGAGCTAGTTAATACAACCAGCTAAGTTTTTGGCAGCGTGACGCCAGTTTGTCCCTGATATTTCCCGCCGCGATCTTTATAGCTTGTTTCGCAAACTTCATCAGATTCAAAGAAAAGCATCTGAGCTACGCCTTCGTTTGCATAAATCTTGGCTGGCAGGCTGGTGGTATTCGAAAATTCCAGAGTAACGTGCCCTTCCCATTCGGGCTCGAGCGGCGTTACGTTAACGATAATACCGCAGCGCGCATAGGTGGACTTACCTAGACATATGGTCAATACAGAGCGCGGAATACGGAAATATTCGACGGTTCGCGCAAGGGCAAAGGAATTAGGTGGGATTACGCAATAATCGCTCTTGATATCAACAAAGCTGCTGGTATCAAAATTCTTCGGATCGACCGTAGCTGAGTGCACATTGGTAAATATCTTAAATTCATCCGCACAGCGCACGTCATAGCCATAACTTGAAGTACCGTAGGAGATAATTCTTTCTCCAGCGTTTTCCCGTACCTGCCCGGCTTCGAATGGCTCGATCATGCTTTCGCTTTTCGCCATACGGCGAATCCAATTGTCCGATTTAATACTCACGAGTGTTATTTATCCTTCTAGTGGTTCAATAGTTGTTCGGTTGTTATTCAATAGTTATTTCTGGCATTTTCGGAGCGTCGCCTTGTTTGGCCAGACTCGCTAGAACATTTCTAGCTATCTCTCTATAAAGCTGGGCAATATCTCCTTCTGGGGATTTGACCATGGTAGGAAGGCCATCGTCTAAATCTTCACGTATACGTACATCCAGAGGCAGTGATCCCAATAGGTCCACATCATATTTTTCTGCCATGCTCTGGCCGCCGCCAGCACCGAATATATATTCTTGATGGCCACAGCTAGAGCAGATATGCATCGCCATGTTCTCGACTATCCCCAAGACGGGCACATTCACTTTGTTGAACATTTCGACGCCCTTAACGGCATCCATCAAGGCTATATCCTGCGGCGTAGTTACTATCACAGCGCCGTCTAAGTGAACCTTCTGGGAAAGCGTAAGCTGAATATCTCCGGTACCAGGGGGCATATCGATTAACAGTAAATCAAGATCATGCCAAAGGGTCTGGCCAATTATCTGTTGTAGCGCACTGGAGGCCATAGGACCTCGCCATACCATGGGAGTATCTGCAGTAGCCAGGTTGCCCATGGATAGCGTTTGCAGCCCATGAGCCATAATCGGAGCCAATCGTTTTCCGTCTACTACATCCGGTCGCTGGTCAGTTGGAACTCCGAGCATTGTAGGCAGACTGGGCCCATAAATATCCGCATCCAACAGTCCAACTTTTTGCCCTTCTGCGGATAAAGCCAATCCCAAATTAACGGCCGTCGTGGATTTACCCACACCACCTTTACCTGAAGCTACAGCGATTATTTTTCTTACGCCGGGGATGGCTAGCTGGTTGTCGCTCATTGATTTGGTCTTAAATAGATTGGAGGCGGCGATTATCCGTTAATTCGGCATATCCTGCATTAATACAAAGGGGGTTTTAGGAAATAAACCTTCTAAACTTTATTCGGCTTTTAACTCCGTCCTTTATTTGATTATTTATTCAAATCGTTATTGGGCACTTCACTCAACAAGCCAGTCTCCGTTTTTGTGTTTGACAAAACACTGCTCAGAGCACCAATAGAATACTCTCGCATCTGAATTTAGATCTTATTTTTAGTCAAAATTTGACTGGGCCTTGCAATTTACTTTATTTCGCCCGGGCACGAACATTGGCAGCGGCACTACAACCTTTGCTCCAGACCGACTAAGTTCAAGTCTTTGCTCATCACTGCTGAAACAGGCAATCTGCTCCGCCTGATGCCCTTCCAACAACAAAGTAAAAGCTGACTCTCCGTTGGCATATCCAGCTGTTCGTATCAGGTTTCCAGCCTCTATATCTGCTATAGGTATCGGCCTACTATTGGCCACCAAGGAAAATCTATCCATATCCGCATAGTTTTGCGCCATTGAAAAACGCGGGATTTGATTGAAGTCAGTGATTGGACCGACACCACCGGGCTGCTGCGCCATTCCATACAGATTTCGCTCACCAATAAGTGCTCATATCTCTTTACTATGCTCGTCGCAAGGATATGCAAAGAGCTTCAGGCTGCTACCTAGCTCCTACTCTATACGAGTATTGCCCCGATCAATTTCATCGGCAATTCGATTTAGCCATTGATCATCAGATTCATCTTACAATAACCCTAGTAGATGCGTATGTAAGGCCGAATGGCCACCTAATTTTGCGGTGTAAGCGACCAGTTCTGCCAATTGCGGCCAAGTCATTACAGAACCGTAGCCAAAATCTACAGCACCACTCGATACAAGCTGACTTAATGGCCAAGGCCTTGATTTGAGCGATGTATAAGCGTTTTCGTATACAGATTGGTAAGCGCCCTAAAAACTAATTGCGATACTTCTTTCAAGAAGTTCATTACCAGAACGAACGGCATCCAAGATAGTAGTTAGAGGCAGTAAAGAAAATCCCTCTGATTACAGGTAATTAAAATGCTGTTCAAACTGCCCTGGACTAACTGTTGTTAAATCTGGAGTGGGATAGCTAACATTGTGGTAAAGCAATACCACTGCGTGGTTAGCTGCCCAATTTTCACCTGCAACAACCAACATTAAGGTACATAGCAGATGCCAGCATAATCGGGCGCGCGTCTATACCCCATTTACTTCTGAAAAATTTCGGTACTGAATAAGCATGGTTCGGATCTCTTCGACGTAGGCTTCGCGCCGCTGGGAGTAATAAATCAATCCCTCAGCCAAGGCCTCCGCGGTAACCGGACCGTCATTTTTTTGTTGCTCCGCCCGAATAGAGCGTAATTCCTCGTAGCTGCTATGAGTATTCAAGTTATTCATATAACTATATATAGCCGCTGCCACTGATCCAAATTTTTGTACCTCGTTAGTTGCGCCTTCCTGCCTTCTAGCTGGAATCAGTCCACAACCCATTGAATAACACCATTGTCCAAAAAGGTTATTGGCTTCAATGGCAAATCTCGAGCGCCCCCACCCAGACTCTTTTGCCGCTTGGACTAGAGCTAGAGCTGGCGGTATCTGATCAACACGGCGAATCAGACCATTTAGTGTTTCAGCGGCGCCTTTCTGCTCCCACCCAAGTTTATATTCCACAGCCAGTGCCAAAATAAACTCTTTCTCTACCGAGGCCAATGATTCCCAATCGGAAAATTTTTCCTGAATAGATATAAGGGCCCGCCTTTGCCGAAGAATAATTTGATTGTTATATTCGACCATGGGTCTGATATAGCTAAAGAAGGCTCCTTTTAGTCGATCGACATTGCTATACAACGAGAAGTCCGGTAAATCACCAAAGTTTGGCATTAGTTCAGATACTGGAATTTCCATCACCGAATATTGCCCCCCTAAGGACGAAGCCGCGGTTCGGGCTTGTTCTAAAGAGCTAGAAACCCTTGCGCTAATGAGAATGCCAGCCAAAACAAGGATCAGCACTATCCAAAGAAATTTGATCTGAAGCAACTCTTGATAATTTTTCAAATCAGTATCTACCTATATAGAGGTCAAACTAGAGATCAAACTGTGTATCTGGACTCAAAAGCCTTAGGGACTGCAAATGCGGAAAGCCATCCGCTATCAGACCAGCATCTTTTTGAAATGCACTTAGAGCAGCGCGAGTAGCTGGCCCCATAACGCCATCAGCGTCCCCAGGTTCATAGCCCTTGTCCAAAAGCTGTTGTTGCATATTAGATAGCTGGTCCCTAGTAAGCGCTGCTTGATCTTCAGGCGGAGCGGTAACCAAAGCGCCACCACCAGCAATTCGGTCCGCAAGTCTGCCTACTGCAATTGCGTAGGACTCAGATCGATTCCATTTCATGATTACCGAAAAGTTTTCATAAGCAAGGAATGCGGGGCCAGTATGGCCTGCTGGAACTAAGACAGAGCCTTCCATATCTGCTTGTGGCAAAGCAGCATCACTGGTCTGAAGTATTCCGATTTGGGACCAATCTTCAAGACTTCGCGCATTGCTAAGTCCTGCCTCCAAATAAGGGAAGTTTGTCGGCAACTTTACTTCCCGCCCCCATCGTTCATTACGTTTCCAACCTAGGCCTCTCAAAAAATTGGCTCCAGATGCCAGTGCGTCTTGCTCGCTAGCCCACAAATTTATCTGGCCATCACCATCTCCGTCCACCGCATATTGCCAATACGTAGAGGGCATAAATTGCGTGTGCCCCATTGCTCCAGCCCATGAACCTTGCATCTCTTCAGAATTTAAAGATTCTCGCTCTAACAACCGCAGCGCTATCATCAGTTCTGAGGTAAAGAATGCACTGCGTCTTGGATTACAGGCCAGAGTCGCGAGAGAATCTAAGGTAGGCATAGTGCCCAAATAACCACCAAAGTTAGTTTCCAGACCCCAGAAAGCGACCAGGTATTGTCCAGGAATTCCATATTCTTGGGTAAGTTTGTCGAGGAATTCTCGATGTTGACTGTAGAGCAGGCGGCCTTTTTCAATACGGCTGGTAGAGACTCTTAAATTAAAATACTGTGCGAAACTTTGCCCAAATTCGGGCTGAGAACTATCAAGTTCAATAACGCGGTTTTGCGACTGCAAGTTACCGAGTACATTCTCAATAACATGCTCTGAAATGGATTCAGTTCGCGCTCGGTCTTGAAAGTCGGCGATGCAGACAGAAAACTTTCTCTCCTGAGCTATTGCAAAATTGCAGAGTAAAAATATAACCCCTACTGCAGCTGCGTTTCGCATTAAATGTCTATCCCCCAATATATATCAAAAACCCTAGGCTTAATGGTTACATCGACATGCCAGTTAGGCAAGCCGTGTGCGTGCTTTTGGTCGCAAATTTAACTAAATATCGGTATATTGCACAGCCTCTATATCCGGCTATACAATGCCCCTAGATAAAGCTAAATTAATGAGTAAACGTCGCATACTTGTAACCAGTGCTTTGCCTTACGCAAACGCACCCCTGCACTTGGGCCATATGCTGGAAGCCATCCAAACGGATATCTGGTGCAGATTTCAGCGTCATCGTGGCAATCAGTGCTACTACGTCTGCGCCGATGATGCCCATGGCACAGCTATCATGCTTAAGGCCGAAGAGGCAGGCATTTCCGCAGAAGAACAGATTGCGAGCATCCAAGCTCTGCACGAGCAGGACTTTGCAGACTTTCATATCGCCGTAGATAACTACTATACGACTCACTCGGAAGAGAATCGCGAATTTTCAAATAGCATTTATAAATTGCTATTAGCGAACGGCCACATCACTCAGAAGACCATCACTCAGGCCTTCGACCAAGAAAAAGGTATTTTTCTCGCCGACCGTTTTATCAAGGGCACTTGTCCGCGCTGCAAATCACCCGATCAATATGGTGACAACTGTGAGGTCTGTGGTGCCACTTACGCTGCGAATGATCTTATCGGCGCTCTATCAGCCCTCTCCGGCTCAGCACCAGTACAAAAAGACTCAGACCACTTCTTCTTTGACCTACCACAATTCGAGGAATTTTTACGCGAATGGCTCGCCTCAGGCCGACTGCAAAGTGAAATATCTAATAAACTAAGCGAATGGGTTAAAGAAGGTTTACAAGCTTGGGATATAAGCAGAGACGCGCCCTATTTTGGTTTTGAAATTCCGGATCAGCCCGGCAAGTATTTTTATGTGTGGTTGGATGCCCCTATTGGCTATATGGCGAGTTTCAAGAACTTCCTTACTAATCAAAAGGGAGCTAACAAGGATCTGGATGTAAATTCGGTTTTTGACGATTTCTGGAAAGATCGATCAGATACCGAGCTCTATCATTTTATCGGTAAAGATATTATTAACTTCCATGGATTGTTTTGGCCTGCAATGCTTAAATCTGCCGGCTACCGCTTACCCACTGGAGTATTTGCGCACGGGTTTGTCACCATTAATGGCACCAAAATGTCTAAGTCTCGTGGCACATTTATCAATGCGCATACCTGGACCAAGCATCTGCCTACAGAGCCGTTACGCTATTACTACGCAGCCAAGTTGGGCTCAGGCGTAGATGATATAGATCTCAATCTTGAAGATTTTGTCGCCAGAGTTAATTCAGACCTGGTGGGCAAACTAGTCAATATAGCTAGTCGCTGTGCCGGTTTTATTCACAAACTTAATGGGGGATCCTTAGGACCCACCATTTGGAACGAAGAACTCTGGAACAAGGCGAGCAATGTCGGTGATCAAATTGCCGAGCACTACGAAAAACGAGAGTTCAGCCGAGCGGTGCGCGAAATAATGGCCGTAGCAGATCAAGTAAATGAGTATATAGCTGCCAAAGAGCCTTGGAAATTAGCTAAATCCGATGAGACTCGAACCGAAGCTATTGCGGTATGCAGCGACGGCATTAACCTATTCCGGCTGCTCATGATTTATTTACGGCCTATTCTGCCGACAATGGCAGATAACAGTATCTTGTTCTTAAATGAAGACCTCAGCTGGCATTCAGATCCTAAGCCACTCTGTAATCACGAAATTGGCGTATTTAAACCACTGATGAACCGAATAGAACTTAAACAAGTTGAACTTTTGCAAGAAGAAAACCGAGCTTCGGTAGGAAATACATCCAGCACATCAGAAACCGCCTCAGTATCTAAGGAGATTTCATCGAATAAAAAGCCCTCTTCTAGTACCATTGAATTTTCCGACTTTGCCAAAATTGATCTGCGCGTCGCCAAAATTCTTGACGCCAATCATGTTGACGGAGCTGACAAGCTAATCCAGTTAACTCTGGATATTGGTGACAAAGAAATCAATGTTCTCAGTGGGATTAAATCCCACTATCAACCAGAAGAGCTTAAGGGCCGATTGACGGTAATACTAGCGAACCTGCAACCGCGCAAAATGAAATTTGGTATTTCCGAAGGCATGGTGCTTTGTGCAGGTGGGGATGAGCAGCTTTGGCTACTTGAAGTAGATTCGAAGGCTACCCCAGGCATGCCAGTAGCCTAGACGGTTTCTATGCACCTGGCGCCAGAGGTTTTTTATAGCTTTTAGTTATTTCTTTTGAACTTTATATGCCTTGATCGCAGATGAGGCAGCTCGGATAATACGCACTATCGGACACATAGCGGTTCACTCCGCTTTAGAGGCTTAGCATCTCAGAATGACTGAACTATTTGCCATCTTGATCGCAACTGTACTAGTTAACAATTTTGTTCTGGTACAGTTTCTTGGCTTGTGCCCATTTATGGGTGTATCTACGAAGCTGGAAAGCGCGATAGGTATGTCAGCCGCAACCACCTTCGTGCTTACTTTAGCATCGGTCTGCAGCTATCTGGTTAATAGCTTAATACTGCAACCCTTCGGCCTCGAATTCTTAACCACCATATCCTTTATATTGGTGATTGCTGCCGTGGTGTCTTTTTCCAAAATGTTTATCGAAAAGACCAGCCCGATTTTATACCGCGTATTGGGAATCTATATTCCCCTTATCACCACCAACTGTGCGGTTCTAGGCGTAGCCCTGCAAAATGTCACCAAGTCTCATAGCTTTTTTCAATCTGCTCTATATGGCTTTGGCGCTGCGCTCGGGTTTTCGTTGGTATTGGTACTCTTTGCAGCGATGCGGGAGCGCATTACCATTGCTGATACGCCTACACCTTTTCGTGGAGCCGCAATCGGAATGATCACTGCCGGATTAATGTCCCTAGCCTTTATGGGCTTTGGCGGATTGGTCTCAACGTGATTGAATTTTTCCTCGAGCATATTGTTTTTATCGCAGTCCTGACCCTAACCGGTTTAGCTACTCTGTTTGGCGCAATTCTGGGCGCGGCTTCGGTGAAATTTAAAGTTGAGGGTGATCCTCTTGTTGAACAGATAGATACACTTTTACCCCAGACTCAATGTGGCCAATGCGGATACCCTGGCTGCAAGCCCTACGCCACTGCAATTACCGAAGGCAAAGCCAATATTAATCGCTGCCCGCCGGGTGGACATTCCACCATTCAATCTCTGGCAGATTTGTTAGGTGTTGAAGCAATTCCCCTGGATGCCGAACACGGTGTAGAAGCTGAAGTTAAAACGGTTGCCTATATTCATGAAGACCTGTGCATTGGCTGCACTAAATGTATTCAAGCCTGCCCGGTAGACGCAATATTAGGCGCTGCCAAGCAAATGCACACCGTTATTGTTTCTGAATGCACAGGCTGTGATCTATGTGTTGAGCCCTGCCCTGTGGACTGCATCGATATGTTGCCCGTTGAGCAAATTCTATCAGATTGGGCCTGGAAGTTACCTCCCAGCACTCGTGAAGTATTAGGCAACATGCAAGCTCAAGATTTTATCGGCTCAGATCGAGACCACCCATCGTGAGAAAGATCTGGGGTATTCACGGAGGCGTGCACCCCCCACAAAATAAGACTCAATCACTTCAGAATTTGCTGAAGGATGCGCCCCTGCCAAGCTTGGTGGTATTGCCACTAAATATGCACATGGGCGCTCCCGCTATTCCTTGCGTTGCAGTTGGCGACAAAGTAAAGCGCGGGCAAATAGTTGCGGAGCCAGGTGGAGGCTTTAGCACTGGGATACATGCAAGTATTTCGGGCGAAGTAGTAGCCATCGACGATAGGCCTATTTCTCACCCATCAGGAAACCCAGGGAGAGCGATTGTCATTCAGGGCGACGGCTTAGACGAGTCTGTTGGGCTAGACCCTATAGAAGACTACCGACAAGTAAAGCCGGCAGATTTAGTTGATAGAGTGCACAAAGCCGGAATTACAGGGCTCGGTGGTGCCGGATTCCCTACTCATATCAAACTGAAACCAATTTCTCATGTAGATACGCTAATTATTAATGGCTCGGAATGTGAGCCCTATATTACCGCTGACCATTGTTTGATGCGCGAATTTCCGGATCAAGTGATTCAAGGTATTCAGATTTCAGCTTACATCCTGGGCGAGCCTAAGCAAATACTAGTAGGCATTGAAGACAATAAACCGGACGCAATCGAAGCACTCAAAAATGCCGCTGAAGGTACCCAAATCGAAGTAGTTAGCATTCCCACCAAGTATCCTTCCGGTGGCGAGAAGCAACTGATTCAAATTCTCACCGGGCTTGAAGTCGCCTCTGGAAAGATACCGGCAAATTTAGGCATTATGGTTCAGAACCCAGGCACAGTGGTCGCCGTATTTGATGCAGTGACTAAAGGACAGGTGCTTACATCCCGCATAACTACCATTGTCGGTGAAAACATAGAGCAGTCGGGTAATTACCGGGTGCGCATTGGAACAACTTTGGTTGAGCTTTTACCTCAGCTAGGTCTGGATGTAGACAAAACCCACAAGATGGTTCTGGGCGGCCCAATGATGGGTTTTGCCGTCCCTGACTTGAATACGCCTGTATTGAAAATTACTAACTGCGTTTTGGTGCCTAGCGCTGCAGAGCTGCCAGATCCAGAACCGGCGCAAGCCTGCATTCGCTGCGGCAGTTGCGCTGAAGTCTGCCCTGCTAAGCTATTACCTCAGCAATTGTTTTGGTTTGCACAGGCAGAAGATCACCACAATCTGAAAAATCACAATCTGTTCGATTGTATTGAATGCGGTGCTTGCTCTTATGTGTGCCCGAGCAATATCCCTTTAGTTCAATACTATCGAGCTTCAAAGGGCGCTATTAGAGAAGCAGATCGAGAGCATATAGCCTCTGATCGCGCCCGCCGTCGATTTGAAGTTCGCAACGAACGCATTGAGCGAGAAGCGCAGGAACGGGAAGCCAAGCGGGCTGCTCGTATGCAAGCAGCTAAAGAAAAACAGGCAGCTTCCAGGGTAGTGGAAACCGATGAAGACATGGTTTCTGCAGCTATGGCTCGGGTAAAAGCTCAAACCGCACAGGAAGCTAATTCTCCTTCTAATGATCAAGCCATCCAGAGTCAAACGCAATCATTGCAGGATCGGGTAGAAAACTTGCAGATAAAAATCAAAGCGATAGAGCCGGATATTGATACAAAGCCTTTAGAATCTGAATTGGCAAATGCCAAGGCGCAGCTTCAACGTTTTGAAGATCAAAATCCGGTTTCAGAGGACGAAGCTACGCAAATCCCTGGGTCGAAACCTGAAACCCAAAACCCTGCCTCAGCAGCTATAGAACGTGCAAAGCAAAAGGCCTTATTGCAGGTAGAACTTTCAGAGTCGGAAAAGCTTGCGCAAAGCCTAGAATCTTTAACCAAGCGTATCAGTAAAGCCGAAGACAGCGTGAAAATGGCACGTCTTGAAAGTACCGATACCCTCGAGGCTTTAGAGAACGGATTAGAAAAACTTCTTGCCAAGCAAAGCGAGGCTCAAGCCCGTCTCACAGAGTTACAATCCGAACAGAAAAAAGAACAGGAAGCAGAATGATTATCGCTACTTCTTCTTCGCCGCATGCGCACAAAAACGAAGCTCGCAACGCAAATATACTGATGTTGGAAGTATTGCTAGCAACTCTGCCCGGGCTTGCTGCGATAACCTGGTTTTTTGGCTGGGGTACTTTTGTAAATGTTGTTTGGTGCAGCCTACTAGCCGTATTGATGGAAGCAGGCGTTATGAAGCTTCGCGGGCGTCCTGTACTTTTTTATATCAAAGATATGAGCGCCTTGGTTACCGCGGTTTTACTGGCTTTAGCAATTCCACCCTATACGCCTTTCTGGGTATCTGGCATCGGCATATTATTTGCCATTGTTATGGCAAAACACTTGTATGGAGGGCTCGGTTACAACCCTTTTAATCCCGCAATGGTTGGTTATGTTGTTTTGTTGCTGTCTTTTCCTGTGCAGATGACGCAGTGGGCGACACCTGCACCTCTGTTAGCAGATGCTTCCACTTTGCCTGATCTACTGCAGTCTATGAGCTTGATATTCGGCTCCGCCGCCAATTCAGGTATTGACGCCATCACTTCGGCAACGCCCTTAGATCTTCTGAAACAGAATAGTAGCCTGTTGTTAGAGCAGCTCTATGCAGCAGAACCTGTGTTTTCTCAAGCCAGCATTAATACAGTCGGTTTTGAATGGGTCAGCATAGGGTTTTTACTGGGTGGAATTTATCTTATCTATCGTAAGGTTTTCACCTGGCACGGGCCTGTGGGAATGCTTACTGCGATAGTGATTTTGCCCCTGCTATTTTTTGATGGCGGCAGCTCTGCCACTATGGGGTCTAGCTGGTTTCACTTAATGAGCGGAGCCACCATGCTGGGGGCCTTCTTCATTATCACCGATCCTGTATCGGGTGCTACCAGTAATCTAGGCCGCTTAATCTTTGGTGCCGGCGTAGGTATATTGGTATTTATAATTCGATCCTGGGGCAGTTATCCAGACGCGATAGCATTTGCAGTTATGCTTATGAATTTTGCAGCACCTACTATCGACTACTACACGCAACCACGCACCTATGGGCACAAAGAACGCAATAAAGTCAAAATTGGCAAGGAATCAGAATGACTAGTTCCGACTCTTCCAACCTGGCTAAATTTTTGGACCGACAGCACCCAGCTGTGCTCAATGCATTTAAATTGGGCCTGTTTGCTGTGGTAGCAGCGATTATATTGGGCGGTACTTACTCTGGCACCGAAGAAAGGATCGCCATCTCTCAGGCTATAGTTGAAGAGCGAGCCCTCCTGGCCGTTGTTGACACTATTCCGGTTAAAAATGTGGATATTAACGATCGCATTCTGGTGCCGGAGAGCCAGCTCGCCCGCCTTGAGTTGGATTCGGGAGAAAGTATTCAGGTAGTCAGGGACGACTCAGCTGTTCCAGTGGCCTTTATAGTGCCGAGCGTCGCTCCGGAAGGGTATTCAGGCGACATTCGTTTGTTGGTGGGCTTGGATCTTCAGGGAACTGTTACTGGTGTTCGCGCGACCGAACACAGAGAAACTCCAGGTCTTGGCGATAAAGTAGACACTAAGAAGAGTAATTGGATACTTGGCTTCAATGGTAAATCCCTAAATGACCCACTTAATGGCTGGGCAGTTAAAAAAGATGGTGGCGACTTTGATGCGTTTACTGGCGCCACAATTACCCCGCGCGCGGTAGTTACCCAAGTAGAAGCGGTTTTACTTTTCTATCAAGAAAATCGTGCCGAGTTAATAGCACTAGCAGCTACTTCTGTAGCTGAGAACCTTGCAGATGAAACCGAGAGCCTTGTTACTAACTTGGAGGAAAGCCCATGAACGACTACGCAGTCATTAGCCGTGATGGCCTCTGGAACAAAAATCCCGCACTTGTCCAATTACTTGGCCTCTGCCCTCTTTTGGCAGTTACCGGCAGTGTAGTTAATGCTCTCGGATTGGGGTTGGCGACCATGCTAGTTTTAACTGGATCTAATATTGTGGTGTCCTTAGTGAGGCACCGCGTCACGGATGTGATCAGACTACCGGCCTTCGTATTGATTATTGCAGCCTTTACCACCTGCACAGAACTGGTGATGAAGGCTTTTACCTTCGAGCTTTATCAGATACTAGGCATCTTTATTCCACTTATCGTCACCAATTGCGCCATTCTCGGACGAGCAGAGGCTTTTGCCAGCAAAAACCCGGTAATACCGGCTGCAGTGGACGGTTTTATGATGGCTCTGGGATTCGGCCTTGTCCTGCTTGTGTTAGGCGCAATTCGTGAAGTCCTTGGCTACGGCACTATATTCGCCGATATGGATCTACTTTTTGGGCCAATAGCAGCTAATTGGGAAATCGATTTACTGCATGTTGAATCCGGACTGCTTATCGCGGTTCTACCTCCCGGTGCATTTATAGTTGCCGGATTTTTAATTGCCCTAAAAAACATTATTGACGGCAGAATAGAGAAGAAACGCCTCGCGACTTCGGAATCCCTTGTGGCCGGCAGTAAACGCGTTCGTACAACCGGCAATATCAGCTAAGAGTCTAAAAGGTAGTAAACGGAGCTATATGAATAGAGATGATCCGGGCAAGCAATGGCAGATGAATCTAGCTGAAACGAGAGGCCAGTACGGAATTGGCGAGCTCTCTGAATCGGATATGGATTCGAGCCCCTTTGTGCAGTTTGCCAAGTGGTACAAAGACGCTGAAGCTGCCTGCCGGTCCTTTCCCAACAATATGATTCTGTCCACGGTAGATGAGAATAACGCTCCTTTTAGTAGAGTAGTTCTGCTTAAAACTATGGATGCGCACGGCTTTGTTTTTTTCACAAACTATAAGAGTCGCAAAGGGCAACAGCTAGAGGCTAATAGAGCCGCGTCTATTACCATTTTCTGGCCTGAGCTAGAAAGACAAGTAAATATTTCCGGCTTGTCAGAGAAAGTTAGCGCAACAGAATCAGATAAATACTTTGCCATTAGACCACGGGGGAGTCAGATTGGCGCCTGGGTATCAAACCAGAGTGAGAACATCCCGAGCCGGGAGACCTTAACCCATGAGAAAGACCGCTTAGAAGAGCTCTACTTGGATAGGGAGATACCGAGGCCTCCACACTGGGGCGGATTTCGCATACACCCCCAACGTCTTGAATTCTGGCAGGGCCAACCAGATCGTTTGCATGATCGCCTTGAATACGCTCTTAATAATGACAAATGGGCGCTCAAACGCTTAGCGCCCTAGGAGCTCTTAATTAGAATTTAGATCTTTAGGATTAGCCAGCAGGACAGCGGGCTCTTCGTAAGAATGAACTTTGAGAAGAGCCTCCGGAGAGCATGTGTTCGACCTTCTAGTGCCTATTACTTTCCCGCTAGAGTAGAGGCCTCCCTTAGCTAGCTTTTGGACTTTCCCTGGAATTGGGAATAGTAGTTTTGTACTGACGCCAAGTCCTGATTCAAATCTCCAGTTAACTCGGCATAGGTTCCCAGAGAGATAGTTTTTGTTGCGTAGTCAAAACTAACTCTCAGTATCGGCACTTGCGCCTTGTATGCCACTCGAAGAAATCCACTTTTCCAGCGCTCAACTCGTTTACGAGTACCCTCAGGAGCTATGAGGTAGTAGAGGTGATCATGCTGCTCAAATTGGCTAATAATTTCATCTACAGTATTTCTCGCTGAATCGCGATCAATCGGCACACCCCCAGTAGTTCGCATCAACCAGCCTATAGGCCCTTTAAAAAGAGAGTGTTTGGCGATATAGGTCAGTTTGATACCCAATGCCAAAAGCGCTCCCACTCCAATCACCCAATCCCAGTTAGAGGTATGTGGCGCGGCAATCAAGAGTATCTTTTTGTCTGTGGGAATTTCGCCCACAAGCTTCCAACCCCAAGATCTAAGCATACCCCTGCCAAAAGCCCGTAACACAGGCCCACACATCATTGGCGCATCCTGCGGAACCGTAATTTGAACTGAGCTAGCCATAAAGAGATCTCTGGGTAGTTATTGCTGGGACCTTTGCACGGAAGAATATTTCGTTTTCAAGCAAGGCAAAAGGACGTGTAAAAAGGGATTTATGCTTATAAACGACCGATTGAGCATACTTTTAACGCCCCATGGGAATGAAATAGTTTCCGTACAAAGGTCTCTTAGTGTTCTCGGGTAGCCAGAAAGTGTACCTTTGGGAAACGCTCTTGGGCTAGGGATAAATTTACGCGTGTAGAAGCTAAGTAAGTTAAATGCCCAGCACCATCGTCTGCCAAGGCTTCGTGTGAACGATGTTTAAAGTCCTCAAATTCTACTTTTTCGTCTGATTCAACCCAGCGGGCGGTGTAAATATTTACGGGTTCATAAAGGGCCTGGACCTGATATTCATCTTTCAAACGGAAAGCGACAACCTCGAACTGCAATACGCCAACAGCACCTACTATTATTTCATTATTGCGCATCGGGAAGAATACCTGAACAGATCCTTCTTCGGACAGCTGTTGCAAACCTTTCCGCAGAGCCTTCATTCGCAATGGATCTTTCAAAATAATGCGTCTAAACATCTCCGGAGCAAAGTTTGGAATGCCTGTAAAACGGAATTTTTCGCCTTCGGTGAAGGCGTCACCAATTTGAATGCTTCCGTGATTATGAAGGCCAATAATATCGCCTGCCACGGCTTCATCTACCTGCTCCCTCTCGCCTGCCATGAAGGTAACCGCGTCTGCTATCTTTAGGCTTTTTCCCGTACGAGTCTGATGCATTTTCATGCCTTTGGTATAAGTGCCGGAGCAGATGCGCATAAAAGCCACTCTATCCCGGTGTTTAGGATCCATATTCGCTTGAATCTTAAATACAAAACCGGAAAATTTCTCTTCGTCCGAACTCACCATACGTTCGGAAGTTTCGCGTCCTAAGGGCGCTGGTGACCAATCAACAAAATCTTCCAGCATTTCCCGTACGCCAAAATTCCCCAAAGCAGTGCCAAAAAATACCGGGGTTAGCTCTCCCTTCAGATAGGCCTCAAGGTCAAACTTGTGCGTAGCGCCACGCACCAATTCAATCTCTTCGCGAACATCATCTATATATTCGCCCATAAGCTCGGCAGCCTCCGGAGAATCGATACCCTTAATACGGTTATCCTCTGGAATACGACTGCCCTGTCCCTGTTTATAGACATGGATTTCGTCAGTATAGAGGTTGTATACCCCCTTAAGCTCTTTACCCATACCGAGAGGCCAATTTATAGGCGCTGCTTCAATATTCAATACAGACTCAATCTCGTCGAGAACATCAATTTGGTCCCGAACCTCTCGGTCCATTTTATTTATAAAACTAACTATTGGGGTATCACGCAGCCGGCATACTTCCATTAACTTGATAGTGCGGTCTTCAACACCCTTAGCTGCATCGAGAACCATTAATACCGAGTCGACTGCGGTTAGCGTTCTGTAGGTATCTTCAGAGAAGTCTTCGTGCCCTGGGGTATCAAGAAGGTTCACTACTCTGCCCTTGAAGGGGAACTGCATGACCGCTGTGGTTACTGATATTCCACGCTCTTGTTCAAGAGACATCCAATCAGAGGTAGCTTTTCGACCATTGCGTTTGGCTTTAACCGCACCTGCGATTTGAATAGCGTTACCGAATAGCAACAGCTTTTCAGTGATAGTGGTCTTTCCAGCATCCGGGTGGGAAATTATAGCAAACGAGCGCCTGCGTCGCATGGCCTCTAGGTATGTGTGAGAATTCATAATAGAAAACTTGGTTTTATGTACATATATAAGTGCACATTAATAGACGTATGCCCAGCCCATGCCAGATCACTGGTACGCATTATAGATGTTTCCAACAGCCTAAGTAATGCGAGAGCGAACCAATCCTCAAAGAGTGATGCGACTCGAACCGATACCTAGACGATATTCTAAATCTACTCACTGATACTAGGTCAGGATACTAACCTCCTAAAATACGTCTAAATGCCTACATATATCCGATATACCAACTTCGCTTCGAACTAGGTGGTCGGGGTTCGAAGCCCTCCAGGTGCACCGCTTTCAAGATACCCTATTAACGGTTTATAACACGCATTCAATTCCCGCCGCCTTGTCTATTGCAATTATCTAAGGATTCCTAGCTGAAGAGAGCCACAAAGGACTAGCGCATAGTCAACTCCTGTAACTTAATTTTTGCGTGTAAACTAATGCACATCCGGCAAAGATATGCGCTTGGGGGAAAAATGTAAGTAATTGAACCAGTGCATTGACACAATTAGAACGCACGAACCACCTCCACAATGACGTAGCGCGGGGATTAAGGCCGAGCAAATTCAGATTAGAGAAGCATTTTAAGTATGACTCATCTGGCCATTCGGACGGGGGGTTTCCAATCAGGTAGCTCACTACCTCTCCAGAGCATTGCTAGGCAACTGGTAAGAGGTGCCAGTCTAGAAATAACATCTTTATCACTGCTCTCTATCGCTTAAGAGGCGCGGAACCATCTCCTGTTACTTTTGCCCCTGATGGTTTACGCCGTTTACCGATATTTTTTTGATCCCGCTTACGCACCTTAGTTTTTTTCGGCTTATCCTTAGTATAGGTGCCGTAAACGGAGTGTTTGCCCTCAGCTTTCTTTGCTACTGCGGAAGCCTTTTTAGCTTTCTTCTTACTTACTTTTTTTGGTCCTTTAAATTTTCCTTTTAAGCCTTTGACGATAACCGACTCAAACTTGGAATTTAGATATCGCTGGATAGACTCGCTTAGGCTCCATTCATAAGCGGCTATCAACGAAATCGCCCTGCCTTGATTACCTGCGCGTCCGGTGCGACCAACTCTGTGGATGTAGTCGTTGCCTGAGTGAGCCATATCAAAATTAATTACTAGAGAGACTTCCTCTACATCCAGCCCTCGTGCGGCCAGATCCGTAGCTACCAGAATCTCAACAGCTCCCGAACGGTAGAGGCTCATTACTCGATTCCGCTCGTCTTGAGCCATCTCTCCATGTAATTTATTTACGCGGTAATCGGTACCCAGAAGCCCGCATATTTTGTCCACGCGCAGACGCTTGTTAGCGAATATGAGAATCTTGCCCTTGCTATGGCTGCTGTCTTTACCCTGCTCTGCCAGTATGGCTTTCACTAGCTTCAACTTGTGCTCTTGATCGTCCGACAAAATTATTTGATGCTGAATACTCTCCTGAGCCGATCTACTAGCGGACAAACCTACTTTGGCTGGCTCCTTTAAAATCTCTTTGGCGAAAGTAGAAACCCCGGAGTGCTTTAAGGTAGCAGAGAGTAAAAGGGTCTGTCGTTCTTGTGGGCAAGCCTCTAAAAGCTGCATCACATTTTCACGAAAACCCATATCCAGCATTCGATCTGCTTCGTCTAGCACTAGATAGTCTATATCTCTAAGTTCAGCCTGGTCGTTTTCAATAAGTTCTTTTAGACGACCCGGCGTGGCTACCAATATCTCTGGCGTTTTTCTAAGTAAGGCCGCTTGAAATCTAAATTCCTGACCACCAGTCAGAGTTATAGATTTGGTATGGGTGGTGCCAGCGTATTGCTCACAGATTTTATGTACTTGTTGGGCTAATTCGCGGGTTGGAACCAGTATCAAAGCCGCCGTAGTGTGGGGGCCCTGCCATTCCATCAGCTTTTGGAACAGGGGTATTAAATAAGCCAAAGTCTTGCCGCTGCCTGTTTCAGCATCAACCAGCGCATCTGATCCTGAGAGTATTAGCGGAATTACCTTTTCTTGTATCTCCGTAGGCTTGGTCAGCTTACGAGAATCAAGCGCAGTGACTAGGCGCGGGTGTAGATCAAAATCGGAAAATAAAATACAGGATGCCTTAAAAAATTAAGCTGGCCAACCATTATAGAGAAATATCGGTTCAGCAGTGCATTGATCGATCGATATATCAAAATATAAAAACAGGCGGCTAGCTATTCGTCTGGCTATTTTTTTAACTCTGCCAGCAACTGCCGACGAAAACCCAGTAATGCTTCAGAAATGCTTTCTTTGGATTTAACAAACCTAATCGTGGGCACTGGAACCGAAACCGCATAAATCTGCCCTAATGGGTCCAGAAATGCAGTACCAACAGCAGAGATACCTTCAGAATGCTCTTGGTCATCTACCGCAAGAAATGAACTGCGAATGTCAGTAATCTCCTCCAGTAATTCGGGCAAACTAGAGATAGTATTCGCCGTTTCTTTGAACATGATATTTTCGAGTAAGTTTACTATAGCCACATCCTCCTTTAGGGATAATGCAGCCTTTCCATTTGCTGAACTAAAGGCGGGAAAGCTAGAGCCAATTGCTGATACAGCACTTAGCCTATGGTTTGCGGCAATCTGGTCGATAAATACCATTTTGTCGGCCTTGGGCACAGATAGATCAACAGTTTCCCCTGTGACTTTAGAAAGCTGCTCTAGGTGCGGACGTACAAACTTCGCAAAATCAAAGTTCGTATTCGCTGCCATTCGAATAATTGCTGGTCCAAGAGATACACGGGCATTAGAGGAAGCACCAATTAGCAAATGCTCTTCTGCAAGAGCATTAACTATACGTTGTACCGTTGAACGAGGTAATTCTACTCGACTCGCAATTTGAGTAAGCGTTAAGCCCTCATTCGCGTTTTCTAAAACCCTCAGAATATTAGCGGCTCGAGCGATAACTTGGATACCACCAGAACTCTTAGCCTGTCCGGCCAGGTTAGAATCTGCGTTCTCAACTTTGATTTCTTTCTTCATAGAGCCCAATTTGATGAGTTATGTGCGCTGTTGCCAATACAACACATTTAACCGTATAGTGACTCACTTAAACCGTAATGCGATGTAAAGTCAAATTGACTGTTATACGGAAACGTATAGATACAACAGGTTTCACCCCTATGATAGGCTGGCTGGGATTCTTTGTATAAAAGGCTATCAGTAACCAAATACGAGTTAATAAGGGTGGGGAAATATGAATACAGGCATACTCATTGCTGTACTTATCTATGAAGTAGTTCTTATTTTGGGGGTCGGCCTATGGATAGCTCGGCGCGAGGCTAACCAACCAAAAAATGAGGGTGATTTCGCCTTAGCGGGACGCAATCTTCCCGTTCCCGTAGTAGCTATCACCTTGGCATTAACAGTGCTCGGGACGGCCCATATCCTCGGGGTATTTGAAATGACCTGGGGCGTCGGCGCGTCCGCTGTCTGGTTTAGTATCGCCCACGTTATTCTTCTGGTTGTTGTCTGCCTGTCTACCGGCGTTTGGGTTCGTAGGTTAGGTCTCACCACGGTGCCGGAAATACTTGAAATGCTTTATGGCCCGGCAACGCGGCTGTTCGTCTCCTGCACCATGGCCGGCGTTATCTTCGGCATTCTGACTATAGAAACCCAAGGCATTGGCATCATTCTCGCCTCCATGACCGGTTGGGAAATAAAAAATGGCGCGATTGTCGGCGGCATGCTCGGTATTTGTTATGTAGTTCTTGCCGGCATGAAAGAAGTTGGCTGGCTCAATTTAGTCAACGCAGTAGTGATGTATATTGGTCTTATTCTAGCCGTTATATTTGTTGCGCTTGCCCTTCCCGGCAACGATTACAGCACTATTATGGAGCACTACGATACGCCCGAGCAAGTCCATAAATTGAGCATCTACGGCACTCCGGGCATATTCTTAACCTTCTCTCTGGGCTTTGTAGTATCGGTAGTATTTAGCCAAAGTATTAACCAGATGCTGATGCAGCCTTGTATGTCCGCAATGGACGAGCAAACTATCCGTAAAGCACTTTGGTGGGCAGCTCCTATCAACGGTTTGTTTGGCGTGTTTGCAGTTGTACTTGGCCTAACTGCCGCGGCACTTCCGGAATTCGCAGTTCTGGGACCAAAGATTGCAACGACCTCAATGTTAATTGGCTTGCTGCCTGGTTGGTTATCAGCTTTATTGCTCGCTTCCTTCTTAGCGGCGATTCTTTCAACATTTGCTATGACCAGTTTGGCGCCAGCCACCATCGTCACAGTAGATATTTATAAAAACCTGTATCGACCGAATGCCACTGAGAAAGAACTCACTTTGGTAATGCGGGTACTTATCATTACTCTCGCGTGTATTGCTATGGCAGTTGCCGCCTTCTTGCCACCAATTCTTGCAGCCATGAACTGGCTGTTCTCCTGGTTGGTACCTATATTCTGGGTAGTGTTATTTGGCCTGTTTTGGAAACGCAATACTAAAGTAGCTCTGGCGACCTTGATCTGCGCTTGGATCGCGAACTCAGCATGGTCCTTTACCTCTATCTCCTCAGTAATAGGCTGGCCAGCGGATATCAATCCTTACGTCACCTTGCTGGTAACGCTAACTGTCGGAATTATCGGCAACCTAGTAATGAAGGGCGAACCCGGATTCTTCAAATCAGAAGAATATCGTGCTCGAGTTGCCTACCAAGCCGCTGCTGACGCAGCCTAGCCCAGGAAAACGATTATGTTTTGGAGTATATTTTCAAATTCACTAGTTTTGATATTAGCTATTCTTTTTATCGGCTCAGGCATCGCACGCTTTGTCGAAAACTCTGCTGCCAAAAAAGCTGCTGCTGAGAAAAGCCCCACGAAATCTACTGAAGAGGATTAAGAGATGGATGAATTAGCCGTACAACAACTTTGGATGGCCGGTGTAGTTGGTGCCATGGTGGTTTTTGGTATCGCCGCTCTTATTGGCTGCTACCGAAAGGCGCAACAAGATACTAGTACCGAGGATAACGAACCTCGCATCTAGAACGATCTAGCTTTGGGAGGAAACGAAGGGTCGGGCTGAGCTGATTTGTGCAGCTCGTGGCTACATTTACTTGACCTATAAAGTACAGTCAAAAACCAATTCCTAGAGGATTGAAATGATATTTAAGATTATCCTTGCGGCTATTCCTTGGGCTCTGCGTGCTACCGCGGTTTTCTATCCCAGTTTTATGGCAAAGCTGAAAGAAAAAGATTTCATTGCCCAGATGAAAATTCAGGACAATTCGAAAGGCCGCTGGTATGAGATAAAAGACGGAAAAATTAAATCCAAATCCGGCATTCACCCAAATCCAGATGCCAGCATTTGGTTTAAGAATGAGCGAGTTGCCTTTAAGGCGCTGAAACCGCCCAAAGATTACGGAACGCTTGTACATGCCGGCAAAAACTTCCAAATGGGCGTTACTGGTGATGATCCACTGGTCTGCTGGTGGATGGAAATCCTCGGTTCCATGCTCACTGTCGGTTACAAGTTTGGCAAAAAGCAGAAGGACGGCACACACCGTTACATCAACAATACCAATGGCGGCCCGGTTTATGTAGACGTAAAAGACGGGAAGATCGTCCGTATCATCCCAATTGATTACGCCGAAGAAGATGCGCCCTCTTGGACAATTAATGCGCGCGGAAAAAAGTTCACTCCGCCACGTAAAGCAACCGTTACCGCCTATTCTCTGGCTTGGAAATCCATGATCTATTCAGAGGATAGAAACCTCTATCCGATGAAGCGTGTCGATTTTGATCCGCACGGCGAACGCAATCCACAAAACCGTGGTGTCTCCGGCTATGAGCGCATTAGCTGGGATGAAGCCCTAACTATTGTTACCGACGAATTTAAAAGAGTTAAAGTTGAATGTGGTCCCGGTGCAATCGCCGTAAGCCACGGTTCCCACCACAACTGGGGCAACGTCGGTTATTACCTTTCTGCCCTTATTCGCTTCTTTAACGGTGTTGGCTGGACTCGTGTTATTCACAACCCAGATAGCTGGGAAGGCTGGTATTGGGGCAGTGTTCATCACTACGGACATTCTATGCGACTCGGCAACCCCGAGTTCTTCGGCCAGGTTGAAGATTGTCTAAAAAATGCCGAGATGATTGTTTTCTGGTCCAGTGATCCGGAAGCAACCAACGGGCTTTACGCCGGCTATGAAGGAACTACAAGGCGCATGTGGGCCAAAGAGCTTGGCATCAAGTTTGTGCATATCGATCCGCACTGGAACCACTCGGCTGCTTTTTATGGCGGTAAGTGGATTGCCCCTAAGGTGGGAACCGACCCTGCCCTCGCCCAAGCCCTGTGTCATGTTTGGATTGAAGAAGACTTATATGACAAAGACTTTGTTGAAAACCGGACTACCGGTTTTGATGAATGGTCAGCTCACATTATGGGTGTTGATGACGGCGTACCTAAAACGCCTGAATGGGCGGAAGCGGCAACAGGCGTTCCTGCACGTGAAATACGAGCGCTTGCCCGGGAATGGGGTAACAAAAAAGTCTACTTGGGCGCTGGTGGCCTAGGTGGTGGGTTTGGCGGAGCATGTCGTTCTGCAACAGGTTCTCAGTGGGCTCGCATGATGGTTATCTTAATGGCCATGCAAGGTCTCGGTAAACCTGGCGTAAACTTCGGCAACCTGCAACAAGGTGCACCACTGGATTACACCTTCTGGTTCCCAGGTTATGCCGAAGGAGGAATTTCGGGCGACCTAAGCTTCACCGGTTCAGCTCTGAATACCTACTCGCGTATGCCGCATGTACTGAGCATGAATACTAGTAAACAGGCTATTCCTCGCATAAATTTGCCTGAAGCCATCTTGAATGGTGAGACCGAGGGTTACTTTACTGATCCGACCTCTATTCAGGGACAGTTTTCTAACTTCAAATACCCTGCTCCAGGCCATTCGAAAATTCAGATTCTCTACAAGTACGGCGGCGCCTCCTTGGGCACGATGAACAATACCAACCGCTGGGTGAAGATGTATCAATCACAGAACCTTCCCTTTGTTGTGAGCCAGTCCATTTGGAATGAGGGTGAAACTAAGTTTGCCGATATTATTCTGCCCGCCTGTACAAACTTCGAACGTGAAGATATCGGTGAATGGACGGCAGCTGGCGGTTACGGTCATCAGTTCTACAATCAGGTAAATCACCGCACCGTGACCATGCAACACAAGTGCATTGAGCCATTAGGCGAGTCTAAGTCGGATTACCAGATCTTCTACGAGTTGGCGAAACGCATGGGCCTTGGTCTGTACTTTACCGAAGGCTGTGCCGAGATCGATTGGGTCAAACGTATGTTTGATGCCTCCGATGTTTCCGATAAAATCTCTTGGAAAAAATTCTGTAAGAAAGGCTATTACGTTGTGCCGCCCGATACACCCGAAGGCCGTGCACCAACAGCCTTTAAGTGGTTCTACGACGGCAAAAAGAAGGACGTGCCCGAGCCGCATCCCTTACCTGCTGACTATGGCGAAGAGTTCCAACGCGGACTGCAAACACAGTCTGGCAAGATAGAGTTTGTACCTACTTCGTTGAAGAACTTTGATGATCCAGATCGACCCGCGGTTAATAAATACATGCCCAGCTGGGAAGGCCCGGAGACCAAAGAGCTTGCGGACAAATACCCGATTCAGATGCTGTCGTCACACTCGCGTTACAGTTTCCATACGTTAGGTGATGGCAAAGGCAGCGTGATTAACGATATTCACGAACACCGCACCACTATTGATGGTTACGCCTACTGGAATGCCAAGATCAACCCAGCCGATGCTGAGCCTCGTGGCATTACCGAAGGCAGCTTGATGCGCATGTATAACGACCGCGGCTCGGTAATTGTCGCCGCTCGGTTAACAGAGCGAGTGCGACCCGGAATTGTGCAGTCATCAGAGTCTTCCTCAGTTTACGACCCAACCGGCAAACCCGGAAAGTCTGCTGATCGCGGCGGCTGTATTAATCAGCTAACCAACCATCGATCTCAATCGAGAAAGTCCTCATCTATGGCACCTAATGCCTGCTTGATGCAAGTTGAACTCTGGGACGGCCTTAGTCCTGAAGAAACCTACGATATTGGTGTAAATACCGAAGGCGACAATACCCGGCCCAGTGCATTAGATAGCGCATTGGAAAGCGCGTTAGAAACAGCCGCTCCGGAGGTGCAATCATGAGCAGAAAAACTAAAAAATGGAACATGATTGTCGATGTTGCCAAGTGCAATAACTGCTATAACTGCTTTGTCGGCACCAAAGACGAATACGTTGGCAACGAGCATAATGGCTACACAGCACCACAGCCCCTGCACGGCCATCAGTGGATAGATATCAAACGTGCTGAAGGCGGCCAATGGCCCATGGTAGAAGCGCAATTCCGTCCAGAGATGTGCAACCACTGCGACGACGCTCCCTGCATGAAAGTCGCTAAAAATGGCGCGATCACCAAGCGAGCCGACGGCATTGTCATAATCGACCCGGTCAAATCCAAAGGCCAAAAAGAAATCGTCGATGCCTGCCCGTACAACGCCGTGTTCTGGAACGAAGAACTGGAAATCCCTCAGGCCTGGCCCTTTGACGCTCACCTTCTAGACAACGGTTGGGACAAGACCAAAGCTGAAACTTGCTGCCCTACTGACGTAATGCGCTCGATTAAAGTCAGTGATACCGAAATGCTTCGTATTATTGGTGAAGAAGAGCTGAATACCATTGAATCCAGAGAAGGCGCCAAACCACGTATTTACTACAAAAACTCGGAAGTATTTGACAAAGTATTTATCGGCGGAACTGTCGTTACAAGTAGAGATGGCGTTGAGGACTGCGTGCGAGGCGCAACTGCGGTAGCCAAGCAAAACGGTCAAGAAATTGGCCGTGCTGAATCCGATACCTTTGGGGACTTTAAAATCATGAAGCTACCTAAAGGGCTGGGCGGCGTAACCCTTGAGATCGAGTTTAACGGCGGCACACAAAGCCAGGATATTGAGGTAGACGAAAGCCTTTATGTTGGCTGTGTATCGGTTTAGAGGGCGAATATGCCCTTTAATCGATCTCCTGCCAACCACTGCCGAGTATGCCAATCAACTGAAATTGATTATGATCGGGCCGAAATACCGCCGCAGCCCCTTCCGGAAAATTGGCACGGCTAATCTCTGAAGAAGTGGCAATGGAGATAGGAATTACGTGCCCTATCAGCCAGGTGTTTCCCTCCTCGGGAGGGGTAGATAAGTATTGGCGCAACATGGAAATATGAGCGCTGTAATCACTGGTAGCAAAGTCGTCTGCAATTAACCAAGAGTCGATCTCGACTCGCTCAGAACCAAAGGCCAACTCAGCTGAATCTCGGGCACGAAAAACTGGACTAGTCGCGACATGGCCCACTTTTAATTCAAGACGTCCAATAGCAGCACCTATGGCGACGGCCTGCACCCTGCCGGCCTCGGACAGATTTCTCTGAAGTTCTCTGTTAGTGAGGTCAAAAGTTCTATCTAGAGGCTCACCGGTCGTATTTGCATGGCGCATGTATACAACATTACCACCCTGTTGCAGGGCTTCTATTAACCCGTCCTGATCGCCCAATTGCGCCTGTACGCCAGTGGTGGCAAGACCAAGAAAACTGACTACCAGGACAAAGGCTAGGCTGGATGAGATTCGAGAGTTCATATTTGTAGGGGCCCTCCAGTAACAGGGCTCAGATAAGAGTTATTAGAAAGCATTTTAGTCAGAATCTTTAGCAACTAGCAACGAGACCAAAATAGAGTGCATCAGACTCGATTCTGATTTACTTTTGGGTTTAAACCCTCTTGTGGAGAAAATCATGCATATAAAATTCTGCGTCGCTGCATTTGCTTTTACACTGATTGTGCCCTCGTTGGTAACTGCCCAACAGGAGTCCGATGCGCCTATAAGCTTTTTTATAACTAGTTCAACGCAAACCGGTAATTTGGGCGGACTGGCTGGAGCGGACGCTACCTGCCAAAGCTTGGCGGCGGAAGTAGGCGCCGGCAACCTCACCTGGCGAGCCTACCTGAGCACACATGGCAGCAATGTCGAACCGGCAGTCAACGCGCGTGATCGCATTGGCAAAGGCCCTTGGTATAACTCTAAGGGCGTATTGATAGCTGACAGCCTTGCTGACCTGCATGGGGATATTCAACGCGATACTAATCTTATCTATCGCGAAACGGCGCTTACAGAAAAAGGCGAGCTTGTGAACGGTAGAATCCGTCCAGAGGGAGAGAGCAATCAGCATGATATGCTGACCGGTTCAGATTCTCACGGCCGCGCCTTTTCATCTGGGGTATCTCGAAACGCGAATTTAACTTGTAACAACTGGACCTACGATGGCCCAGATGGGAGCGCCATGATTGGTCATCACGATCGTTTAAGTTCATGGAATACTTCCTGGAATTCTTCCCATGCTACTAACGGCTGTTCTGCAGAGGCATTACTTGAAACCGGCGGTGGTGGACATTTCTATTGCTTCGCACTGGATCAATAGTGAAAGGTATAACTACCAAAAATGTACTTTTGCGCGGAATTTATTTACTGACCGCTCTCTTCTCAATTCAATTATTTGCACAACAATTACCCGACCCACAGCGATTCGAATCAGACATCCGCCGATACGAGCAGCAGGACCTTGCCAAGCTACCTCCGCAGGGCGCCATTCTCCTAACGGGCAGTTCCAGCATCGCCCGCTGGAGTCAGGCAGAAGAAGCTTTTGCTCCCTTAACTGTCATTCCAAGAGGCTTTGGCGGCAGCATAATGAATGACCTCCTCTACTATCTGGATCGGGTAGCCCTCACTTATAAACCGCGGGCTATTTTGATCTACGAGGGAGATAACGACACTGCGCTTCGCGATCCGATACCTAATGAAATAATTCTTGATCAACTAGAACAAATCATCGCCAAGATTCATCGAGAGCTACCAGAAACAAGAATCTACGTTCTAGCAGTAAAACCCAGTGTATCGCGGCGCAGCGTATGGCCAGTGGCGCAACAGGTCAACGCAAGCTATATAGATCTGGCAGACTCAAATCCATTGGTTTACTACATCGATGTAGCGACACCACTGCTCGGCCCCGACGGAAACGTACGCACTGATATATTTGTTTCGGACAACCTGCATCTTAATGATCTGGGCAACGAAATATGGGGTGCCACAATCAAATCTGCACTAATGCCTTACGAGGCTGAGTTCGAATAGGAGTTCGCACATTTATTGATAATTAATCTCATGCAAGTTTCATTTTTTGGTACTTACATAAAAAGTTATATCGGCGGTGAAAACGGTTTTCTTCTGAGTATTCTTAACCACTACTGGTACGACAATATCACTAACTCCCACAACAGGCGTATTGAACTCGCTTATTGCTTCCAGCTTTCCAATACCCTTAGCGATATATGAAACGGTCATACCCCTAGGTATCCAGCGCAAAGATGTTGGCACCGCGGCGTCTAAAGCCATGCCTCCGGTTATCTCCGCCAGAGTACAGAGTGCTCCTGCATTTACAGTGCCAATGTGATTTCTGACAGACCAACGATCCGCCATCTGAATCTTGCAATAGGCCGGCCTAAGTTCTATCACCTTGGGTCGTATCTTTCCGAAGAACGGAGCCTTTAATCCAATACCGATATTAAATAGATGGTTACCTAAGGGCAAAGGGATCAATTTTTTGTAGAGGCCATAAATCGAGAGCTGCATTTTTATATGATTTCTAATATTAGATTGAAAGAGAGAGTATCAAAAAAGGGCGCACATGCGCCCTCTTCGATTCAACTTAGATCCAGAGACTAAAACGTCACACCAGAATCGTCTTCAGGTTCTTGTTTTTTTGGGTTTGCACCGTATTTATTTGTTTCCGCATCACTATTGGACACCATGAAAAACAGAAGAACAAAGGAGCCAATAAATGGGACCAGTGTTATTAGCAGCCACCAAGCACTGCGGTTTGTGTCATGCAGTCGGCGTATGCACACCGCCAAACCGGGGATCAAAACAGCTAGGCAATAGATACCGCTCAATACTCCTAATCCTGTATTTGCATTTAGTGCTCCAACTTGGGTATCAATCCCCACCAAAACCGCGCTGACAATCAAATTGAATAGAACGAAATACCAGTATTCTTTCCGTTGCGCACGGCCGCTGAAGGTAGCGCATTTAGTTTTTAGTACATCTAGATACCAGTTCATATTCCTGCCCTATTCTTGGTTTGAGAAAGCCCATTAATATAGGATCAGAGCATTATGTCAGCGCAAAATACTGCGCCGGCAATGAACAGGAAGTTTCATTCAGCAAAACCGCTGTTAAACCCGAGTAAGCTTTGGCGAAAGATGATCCAATGCTTCTGCACTTTGCAGATAGAAATTGAACATTTTATTGGGGAATTAGGATGAAGATAAGCAAGATCACGCTCTTAACCATAATCGGCCTGTCGGTCTTCACAGCTACTGGCGCTTTTGCTCAAGCACGGGACTACGATGAATGGTTCGGTGGCAACTTAATGTTGGTAGATCTGATCGACGCTGAGAAAGGCTACTGCTTAGATCTTGAGGGTTACGCATCCATAACAGATACAAGCCGTCCGGTTATCGTACATTCTTGTAAATTGGGTTATTGGAAAGATGGCACATGGCGAGTGAACTACCCGGAAGAAGGCCAAGTCTATCTTCCTGAATATGACCTCTGCCTTGCTGCCCCTGCATTGGAGGACGAAGCGGTAGTAATTTTAGAACCTTGTTCTGGTTCACAAATGCAGAGATTTGTTTTCCGAGATGACGGCAAAATTGAAATTGATTCTGGTACAAGTAACTCACTCTGCCTTGCAGTCGGCGAGGTTAGCCGGGCTACAGGTAACAATCTACGTCGACAAACAAGGTTTGCAAGCTGTGATGATACTTCCGATACCTTTACTCAATGGATACTGCCCGCCGAAGACGCTGTATACACAGATTTCGAATTTACTCCATTAGCATTACTTGCGGACGCCGGACAAGGTGGTGCGGGTGGCCCTCCCATAGGCAACCTATTTCGAGGTGCCTGCGCACCCTGTCATGGACCCGCCGGTGACGGGTTGGCTTCAGAGTTCGCGCCTAAACTAACCGGTCAGGAAGATTGGTACCTGTCTCGACAACTAACAAACTTTGTCAGTGAATTCCGCGGTGGTCACGAAGGTGAACGCTGGGCCACTCAAATGAGTTTTCATATAGCCGATTTCACACAGGCCCAATTGGATAGCTTTGTAGAGCACATCGGATCGCTAGAAGACATCTCGGCACCGGTGACTATTGAAGGCGACATCGCTCGCGGTGAACAGCTATATACAGGGACCTGTGCGGCCTGTCATGGCCCGGAAGCGATGGGTGATCAAGGACTAGGATCACCTCGCTTAGCGGGTATGGCCGACTGGTATATGGTTATCCAGCTTGATAAATTCCGAAATAATCTACGTGGGGACAAGCCTCAGGATATTATGGGATTACAGATGGCATTATTTGCCAAATCGCTGCCCGATGAGCAGGCCCTGCTAGATGTAACGGCCTATATAAATACCCTAGCGCCCTAATGTTGGCTTCTCCCTAACTTCTTTCCATACGCGCAGACGAATGCTAGCCTAGGGTTCTTTCGTAGTCTTTTCGGGGAGAACTAGATGTCATTTACCAAACCAATTAACCGCCGCCAATTCCTAGGACAAACTGCTGCCGCTGCCGCCGCTAGCACTCTGCCTTTGAGTGCGATGGCGCAGCACCTGCCCGCAGGCGACATCGTCAAACGATATATTCCTGGCACGCACGAAGCCATTCCAGTAGTGGGTATTGGAGCGCCAGATGTCTTCTTTAAATATCGAGAGGAAGGCGGAAAAGCGCTTTCTCAGCAGGTACTTCAGGCGATGATAGATATGGGCGGACGCTTATGCGATACACCGGCTTACTTTGAGCCAAATATCCAAGACCCGGTTTTTGGTGAAATCATGGATGATATGGGCGGTATACAGAATGAATTGTTTTTAACCACCAAAATTTCTCTTCCCAATTCTCCAATTGGTCGAGCAGCTGGAATTGCCGATGCCGAACGCGCCTTCAATTATCTAGGTAAAGATCCTGTCGATATGATGCTTGTGCACAACATGTACGATATGGAAAACAAATATCCGATCGTTAAAGAGTACAAAGCTGAAGGCAGAGCCCGCTATATCGGGGTAAGCCGAACACGCACAGAGGACTTCAGCGAACTCAAGGATTTTATGATCAGAGAAGAACCCGATGTTGTCGTTTTAGGCTATTCACCCTTTCAGCAGGGCCCAGCGGAGCAGGATGTCATGGCAATTGCCCAGGACCTGGGCATCGCAATGATTGCGGTGGAAGCATTTAAAGCCGGAGAAGATGGTGCCATGTTTGGCAAAGTAGCCGGTCTCGAAATACCAGACTTTGCGAAAGAAATTGGTATCGAAAGCTGGGCCCAGTTCGCCCTGAAATGGATACTAGGTGACCCAGCTATGACGGCTGTGGTTACGGAAACTGTTCGCCCTCACCATGTTATCGACAATATGACCGCAGCCTACGGCGAATACCCCGACCAGGCACTTCGCAAGCGGATGTCAGACTTTTTATTGGCGCTTGCCTAACAACAACCTAAACAACCATCAAATTCAGGGGATTCCGTGATGTCATTTTCGAAACCGATTAATCGCCGTAAGTTTTTGGGCCAAACCGCAGTCGCTGCCGCCGCTAGCACTCTACCTTTGAGTGCGATGGCGCAACACCTGCCTACAGGCGACATCGTCAAACGATATATCCCTGGAACACACGAAGCGTTACCTGTAGTTGGCATGGGCGCAACGAATGTCTTCCGTAGCTATCCAGAGGAAGGCGGAAAAGAACTTTCTCAGCAAGTACTTCAGGCGATGATAAATATGGGCGGACGCCTTTGCGATACGCCCTCACCCGGCTTCAACGAACCAGATGCGGCAGACCCTGTTTTTGGCGAAATGATGAAAGATATGGGCGGCATACAGAATGATCTGTTTTTAACTAACAAAATTTCTACACCGAGATCCGAGCCTGGCAGAGAAGCTGGCCTTGCCGACGCCGAATGGGCCATTGATTATCTGGGCAAAGACCCGATAGATCTACTGCTTGTACACAACATGAAAGATATAGAAAACCTATACCCTGTGGTTCAGGAGTTAAAGGCCGAAGGTAGAACCCGCTATATTGGTGTCAGCAGAACCCGCACAACTGACTTTACTGCTCTTAAAGACTTTATGAGAAGAGAAAGACCCGACTTTATACTCTTGGGTTATTCACCTTTTCAGCAAGAACCGGCAGACCAAGACGTAATGGCAATTGCACAGGATCTGGGAATCGCGTTGATTGCCGCGGAAGCCTTTAAAGCAGGTGAAGATGGTCTTTTCTTCAGCAGGGTAGCCGGAGTGGAAATACCAGAATTCGCCAAAGAGATCGGCATAGAAAGTTGGGCTCAGTACTCACTGAAGTGGATACTAGGTGACCCAGCCATGACTTCCATTGTTGTGGAAACCTCCAATCCGCATCACGTTGTAGATAATATGACAGCAGCCTATGGTGAGTTCCCTGACCAGGCGCTTCGTAAGAAGATGTCGGACTTCTTGTTGAACCTTGGCTAACTTCTAGTCTCAGCAGAAATAAAAAGCCTATGGCAAAACCATAGGCTTTTTTATGTTTACTTGATTAATTTTGGTTTAAGCCATTTTCAGGCGCCCTTCTATTTGGTCACTTATTTTCTAACCTTGCTATCAAACTCGAAGTATCCCAGCGACTTCCACCAAGCTCTTCAACTTCCTTATAGTAACCGTCAACCAGCTTGGTCATCTCGAGGTTAGCACCATTCTGCTCTGCAGCTTGCAGGGCCATCTTGAGATCTTTACGCATCCATTCAACAGCAAAGCCAAATTCAAAACTGTTGTCGACCATATTCTGCCAACGGTTTTCCATCTGCCATGACTGGGCAGCACCCTTGGATATCGCTTCAATAACTTTTGGTATATCCAGATCGGCACTTTTTGCGAAGTGCAGAGCTTCTGATAAACCCTGCACCACTCCGGCAATGCATATCTGATTTACCATCTTGGCCAACTGACCAGAACCAACAGGGCCAATATGGGTGATAGCCTTTGCATAGGCATACATCACCAGTTGTACCTTTGTAAAAGTCTCGGGCTCGCCACCAACCATAATTGTCAATTGGCCGCTCTCTGCCCCTATTTGTCCACCAGATAGTGGTGCATCCAGAAAGCCAACAGATTTGGACGCTGCTGCCTCTGATATCTCTTGGGCAATAGCAGCTGATGCCGTTGTGTGGTCAACAATAATTCCTGACTTACCTATTCCCTGAAGAATGCCCTCCTCACCCAAAACCACCTGTCGAACGTCTTGGTCATTTCCCACACACAAGAATGCAATATCTGCCTCCTTAGAAGCCTCAGCAGGGGTATCCGCTCTCTCGCCACCATGCTGGCGGCACCATTTTTCTGCTTTTTTTGTGGTGCGATTAAATACACAAACTTGATGACCTGCAGATTGCAGATGTGCGGCCATGGGGAAACCCATAACGCCAAGTCCGATAAATGCGAGCTTCATATCTATTCCTGTTCTTTAATGATATCTAGCGACCTCTAGGTCATATTATTGGGAGATAGCAGTTCTTCCAATTCTTCTCTGGCTATATCTGTATTTTCCTCGGCGACATCAATAACTGGCCGGCCATCCTGAAAGGCTATCTTGGCTATCTCGGCAGCCTTTTGGTATCCGATAATTGGATTTAACGCAGTTACCAGAATTGGATTACGTTCTACCTGCTCGGCGATTATTTCTCGATTAACCTCTATGCCGGATATAGCTTTATCCGCCAAGTGTTGCGCCGAAGCAACAATCAAATCAGCGCTCTTAATCAGGTTCCCGCCTATAAGAGGCAACATCACATTCAGCTGAAAATTGCCGGATTGAGCAGCAATGGCAGTACTACTGTGATAGCCCATTAGTTGGGTCATTGCCATAATGACGGCTTCGGGAATTACCGGGTTGACCTTGCCCGGCATTATCGACGACCCAGGTTGTAATTCAGGTAACCTGATTTCTGCCAAGCCGCTGTTTGGTCCTGAATTCATCCAGCGCAAGTCATTGCATATCTTGATCAATGTGATGGCAATGCCTTCAAATACTGCCGACACCTCATGCTCAACCTCTTGCCCTGCAATTCTGCTGGCGAGATTTATGCAAGGCTTGAACCGCAGCCCCTCGCCACTCAACGCCTCACAAACCTGCTTTCCAAAATCCGGATGACTATTGATATCGGTACCTATTGCCGTTCCGCCTAGCGGCAACTGACAAAGACGCTGCAACGTATCCGTTAATCGTGCTTTATGTTCTCGTATCTGGAATGCCCAGGTACCCAATTCTTGTTTTAAACTAAGAGGAACTGCATCCATCAGGTGAGTGCGGCCAGTTTTTATAACATCGGCATTCTTATCAGCTAGCAGCTCAATTTCCACCGCTAGCTTTTCTAGCGCCGCTAAAACCTCATATCGGATTTTTCTGGCAGTCGCCAACTGGATAGTTGCTGGAATTACATCGTTGCTGCTTTGGCCGAGGTTAACCTGATCATTCGCTTGAACCTTTTGTTCCAGTTCCCGCCCAAGGTCTTGGCTCGCTAAATTCGCCAGAACCTCATTCATATTCATATTGCTTGAAGTGCCAGAGCCAGTCTGAAATAAATCGACGGGAAACTGATCCTCATGCTCTCCCGTACATACAGACTCAGCGGCCCTATGAATAGCATCAGCTACACTGATATCAAGGGTGCCAAGCGATGCATTGACCTTTGCTGCGTTGCCCTTTATGTCCGCCAAGGCGTATATCAGGGCTGTTGGCAGTCTGCCTCCGCCCAGATCGAAGTTCTGCACTGCTCGTTGGGTTTGTGCGCCATACAGGGCCTCTGTGGGAACTTCCACAGTCCCCAAACTATCTTGTTCAGTTCTACTTTTGAATGTGCTTTTAGTCACCTTAACCATTATGAGCAACCATTTTTTCTCAATCGACTTTAAGATTCTATACCTATATACCGGAGGCTGGCGGATTCAAGTTAGTTATTAGACTTGGCTATTCTGGAAGCGGAATAAATTCCGTTTCGCCAGGAACCTTGGGAAAGCGATCAGCCTTCCAATCCGCTTTGGCTTGCTCAATTCGTTCCTTTGATGTGGAAACCAAATTCCAAAAGATATGTCGCGGGCCAAGGGATTCACCACCTATAAAGGCAATTCTGCTCTGTTCTGAAGCCACTAGCTCCACACTAGCCTCTGATTCCAATATAGCCATTTGATGCTGCTTAACGGGCACTCCATTGGCCTTAACACTTCCATCAACCACATAAAGCGCCAGTTCGGGCACGTTGGTCGGAGCGATTAATTTACCGCCCTCTGGCATTGCTGCTTCGACATATAGTGTTTCGCAGAAGGTTTTAACCGGTGACTCAATTCCATAAGCACTGCCAATTAACACCCTTATATCTACATCGCCTTTGCTAATCCCGGGAATACTAGTCTTCGGATAGTGATAAAAGCCTGGATCAATTTCTTGAAGCTTTTCAGGTAAAGCCAGCCAAAGCTGCAGCCCACACATCTTGTGCCCGGCGGCCCGCATCTCGTCGCCGGTGCGCTCGGAATGCACAATGCCTTTGCCAGAGACCATCAGGTTAATCTCTCCAGGCCCTATTGCCTGAACTATTCCCAAACTGTCTCGGTGGTAGATACCGCCTTCAAATATATAGGTGACAGTGCACAAACCTATATGAGGATGCGGTCGAACATCCATACCCTGCCCTGGCTCAAAGGTTGCCGGACCCATATGGTCGAAAAAGATCCATGGGCCAACGGATCGTTTTTTTCTGAAAGGTAATAGCCGAACTACGGAAAACCCGCCTAGGTCCTTCTCTACCGGTTCAATAATAAGAGGGACGCCATTGGCGGGGTTTTCTATGCAGTCGTTAGTTTTATTTTGCTCCTCACTCATGGTTCTGGCTCATCCTTTCTATCAAAATGATTGCCGCAGGTTTTGCAAAATTTGGCGCTTCTATCGTGCTCGCCGTCGCCACAGTTGTCACAAAGGTACAACATGCGGTCCGCTCGTATCTGGTCGATAAGCTGACTAGTAATAATTCCCGTAGGAACAGCGATTATTGAATAGCCTGTGAGAATAACAACCGTGGCCACAACCTGACCAAAAGCGGTTTGGGGAACAATATCGCCAAAACCAACAGTGGATATAGTCACGATAGTCCAGTAAATGGAGGTTGGAATACTAGAGAACGCTTCGTTATAGGGCCCTTCCACTAAAAACATAAGGGCACCAAATATAGTCGCTAATACAAAAACAAAACAGAAAAATACCAATATCTTTCGGCGACTGGCAATTAGTGAACGCCACAGCGTATTTGCCTCATACACATACTCAATAAGCTTCAGCACCCTGAATATACGCATTACACGAATTAGTCGAAGGATAATTAGCGACTCTGCACCGGTGAAGATCAGTGCCAAATACGTAGGTAGGATCGCTACCAGATCGATAAAGCCATATACCGAAAAAATATACTTTCGCGGTGATGGGTGAGTGTAGATTCGAATTATATATTCGACGGTAAATAGGACAGTGAAAAACCATTCAGCAGAATCAAAAATACCTTGATAGTGCATGCTGATGGACTCTACAGATTCCAATATAACGGTCGCTACACTAGCTAAGATGGTGTAGATCAACACCAAGTCAAAGGTTTTCCCAGCAGGCGTATCGGTGCCAAAAATCACATGGTGAAGCTTTTGTCGTTTATTCAGCTGGTTCATTACAAGACTCAATGCTAACGCAGCTCGTATAATGCACGCTAAATAAAATATCTGGAATCCCATGAGCAAAAATTCTCGCCTGGTTTATTCAACTGACCAAGGAAAGGTTAAAAAATCCGAGGGATTGAATCCAACTCATAGTGGAGTGCAGAGTGGAGTTCAGCGTGGCGATGGCATAGTCCGCATCCAACGGGAAACCAAAGGCCGGGGCGGAAAAGCAGTGAGCGTAGTACTTGGAATTCCCGCGGATAAGCTCAAAGAGATATGCAAATTACTTAAGTCTCGATGCGCAACTGGCGGCGCGGTAAAAGAAATAAATATAGAGATACAGGGTGACCACAGAGACAAGATCAAGGAGCTATTAGAAAAGCAGGGATTTCAAGTAAAGCTGGCCGGAGGCTGATATGAAACAAATAAGCCCTTTTGGGTCCTGGGAATCTCCTATTGGCGCAGAGATGATGGTTTCCTCAAGCCTTTCCCTGTCCGATGCCCGCTCGCATAACGGTTTAATCTTCTGGCACGAATCCCGCCCTTCTGAACAGGGTCGTGGAGTAATAGTTTGTCGCGACATCGAGGGCACTGAGCGAGATTTAATTTCACCTGCCTATTCCGCCCGATCTGGTGTGCACGAATACGGTGGCCGCTGTTACGCCCTTAGCGATGAAAACCTGTATTTTGTGAATTCAGCTGACCAGCAGATTTATCGACATTTATTTGCTCCAGCTACTAACTCCAAGCCTATCCGTATAACGCCAGCAGATGGGCGACGTTACGCCGACTTAGAGTGGGTGGAAGCTTCCAATGCATTGGTGGCAGTCTGCGAAGATCACCGTATCAAAGACGCGGAGCCTTTGACTTCCATCGTAATTCTCGACCTCAACCAGTCAGACCAAACCAACGCAGAAGTTGAACCTCTTAGCTTAGTAAGCGGCGCTGACTTTTACGCTTATCCACGCGTTTCAGCGGACCAGAATAAAATCTGCTGGATTGAATGGAATCATCCGGAGATGCCCTGGTTCTCTAATAGGCTATGGACAGCGGACCTACACAATCTAACAGTCAGCAACTCCAAAAAAATTAATGCCGGCGCCGAGCAAGCGATCTTTCAACCCGAATGGCATTCAAACGGAAATTTGTATTTTTGCTCAGATGAAAACAATTACTGGAACATATACTGCTCAGAACCCTCTGGTGAACTAGAACGGTGCTCTAGCTTTGATGGCGAGTGTGGTTTGCCTCTCTGGCAATTTGGCATGCAAACCTATGCATTTCTTGGAGTAGACCGAGCGCTCTGTGGCGTTTGTACCGAAGGTGTTTGGCGACTTCTTCAATTAAACTTGACCAGCGGTAAGACAGAACATATCAATTCAGGCCTTAGTTTGGTTCATCATATTTCTTCAGATCAAAATACCGCTCTGGTAATTTCTTCCAGCCCGGTGTCTAGTAGCCATATACAAAGCTTTGATCAGGAATTAATAAGCGCCAACATCAAAACTTCTTCAGAAACCTCCATTCCCATCGAAGCTATTTCAATCGGAAGTCAAGTTGAATTTACGACAACAGACTCCATGTCCGCAAAAGGCTTCTTTTACCCGCCAAAAAACCCGAAATTCCAAGGCGTTACAGGCTCTACTCCTCCCTTAGTAGTTCTTTGCCATGGTGGACCCACCGCAGCCACAGCAAGCGCACTAAATTTGAAAGTACAGTTTTGGACTAGCCGAGGCTTCGCCGTATTTGACGTGAACTATCGCGGCAGTACTGGTTATGGGCGGGACTATCGGGCTTTATTAAATGGTAAATGGGGAATATATGATGTCGAAGATGCCTGCGCTGCTGCCGAGTACGCCTGTAATCAAGGCTGGTCAGATCCAGCCAAAACCATAATCCGCGGGTCCAGCGCCGGTGGCTACACAGTGCTTAGCGCCCTTACTTTCCACGATAGCTTTGCCGCAGGTGGGTGCCTGTATGGAATTGGCGACCTTAAAAGCCTAGTGGGAGATACGCACAAGTTCGAAGCGAGATATGGCGATTGCCTAATTGGCCCCTGGCCTGAAGGCGCATCGGAGTATGACCTAAGGTCACCGATAAATTATATCGATCAGCTAGCCTGCCCCGTTATTTTCTTTCAGGGGCTAAAGGACAAGGTAGTTCCACCAAACCAGGCAGAGATGATGGCAGAGGCCCTAGCCAAAAAAGGCTTGCCAGTTGCGCATGTTACATACGCTGGAGAAGGCCATGGATTTCGAAGCGCGCAAAATATTGTGCATTCATTTAATGCTGAACTGGCTTTCTATGGGAAGGTTTTTGGGTTTGATACCGACTCTTCCGCAGAGGATCTGGATATCCGCAACCTACCCAGGCTTTAGCTTCCAATAAAAAAGGCGCCCCAATTGGAGCGCCTTTTGCATATCTTGGTTTTTACCCTCTCTTAGTAAGCGAGAGGCTTGTGGCAATCAACCTCAATAAACTCATAATCTGCCGTATATGGCTTTTTCGAGGTTAACGTATGCGTCGCGGTTAAGTAACCTGGATCAGTTACCACCATTTCCATATTCATAACCGAACGGCTGTTTTCATCAGCTGATCGAGAGTAAGTCTCGACCGTTGTGGTCTGGTCGGTCAATGCATTGCCATTAGGGCTGGTTAAATTCCCAAGCAGGTGCGTTGTTTCGACAATCAGCGTCTGTCCTTTATATCGAGCGATCGACTGACCCAAGTGGGTGTGATCACCGCCAACAAGTTCTCTGTCATCAAAATATATAGTTCGAACGCTGCCGTATTCCTCATAGGAAATAACCACATGATCATCAAACTGTTCGATTCGATAAGGATGCGGCGTAAATCCCGACTGGCGCACTAATCCGGGCGGCTCACATTGAACCTGCGGATCATTAATCGGATCATACTGGGCTTGCAGTGCTGCACCCATTTCGTTGTAGGGCATAGCTGGACCGCCTCGCCCAGGTGGGCCACCGCCAGCTCCGGGAGGGCCACCAGCGTCTCGAGCAGCGCCGGTTGGTCTATTGCGAACCGCGTTGGTCCAGGCACCGGTTAAATTGGGTAAGCCATCGGCTCTTTGCATTGGTAGGGAGTTATTTACAGCCACTGTCTCGGTAACTTGCTCGCCAGGAGTACCTACAATTGCGCCATTGCTTGGGTTAACCAGGTTAATCTCTTCCATAGAGACCATAGGTGAACCGTTGCGCGTTGAATTGCCAGTAACTCGGATGTAATCACCTTCGACTAAGGAATCACGACTCCAACCGCGGTTACGTAAAAGAGTGGCTGCGCCGCCTTCACTCATCCATTGCAGTTGGTTACCTGCTTCATCGGTTGAGTTGAAGTAGATAATTACGTGTGGATTACTGAAACTCATTTTTTCTACGTAGCCTTCTACTGTGATTATTTCATCAGTAAAGGTTGCCGAGAATGAATGGTGTGCCTGCGCAGAAATTGCGCTGATTGCCATCGCCAGAGCAAGACCAAATCCAAATACTTTTCTGTTCAACATCGTCTTAATTTCCCTAAGATCAAAGATTAACTTTCTGTAATTATACGACAGAATCATTCATCCAGACAGTATTTGCTTATTTAGTTAATTGATTAGAATCAGGGCATTGGGAACCCTTTACAAGATTTTACTGAAATGTGCACAAAAGGAAGATCTATAGGGCTTCAGCGGACAACCATAAAAAAACGCCCATAACCGATAGGCCATAGACGTATATTTCAAGGCGTTTAAGCTGCCTTTATATTAGTTCCTTAAAGGAGCCTCGCATTCGACTTCAATAAATTCGTAATCATTTTCCCCATACTTACTCCAGCTTACGGTCCAGGGAGTTAATAAATAGCCCGGATCTGTAGCAACCATATCCAGACTTAAAACGGCGCGCCCCTCGTCTGTATCAGTTCGGTAGTAGGTTTCCACTGTAGAGGTTTGGTCTGTAAGCGCATTACCCGTGGTAGCCGACAGATTTGGCAGTAGATTATTTGATTCAATAATTAATGTCTGCCCCTCATACCGAGCCCAAGACTGACCCAAATGAGTTTTCTCTCCGCCAACCATGTCTCGCTTGTCAAAGTAGACAGTACGCACGCCACCGTACTCTTCATAAGAGATAACCACATGGTCGTCGTATTGTTCTATACGCACCGGGTGTGGAGAAAAACCCGCTTGACGGACCAAGCCCGGTGGTTCGCACCAAACCTGAGGGTCATTTACCGCATCAAAAACTGCATGCAGCGCGGCTCCGGCTTCGTTGTAATCCATAGGAGGAACATGATCGATGGGACGGCCTCCTCGGCCAGTCGCCTCTCCAGTCCATTCACCCGAGAAATTGGGCAGTCCATTTGGAAGTTGCAATGGCTTATTTAAAACTAGCACATCTTCGATATCTGGTCCGCCAGGTATACCTACCACAGCGCCCGTACTAGGGTTAACAAACTCGATATCTTCCATCGACACCATTGGAGTTCCATTACGCGTCGAATTGCCGGTTATGCGCACGTAGTCGCCTTCAACCAATGTATCTTTGTCCCAGCCTTCTGAGCGCATGGCCGTTGCCGATGAACCTTCCGATCGCCACTCTTGTTCACGACCATTTTCATCAGTCAATCTGAAGAAAACCATTACATGAGGATTGCTAAATTTTAGTCGCTCGACGTAGCCCTCCACTGTAATAATGTCTTCGGTAAATGTTGCCGCAAATGAATGGTGTGCATATGCCGGTATTGCAGAGATTGTTAATCCCATAAATACCAGTACACAAGTTAATTTTTTCATGTTTCTCCATTAGATCTGAACTGGATTCCGAACTGCACCTAGTCTTCCGGTGGGCTAATGACGTAATTATAAGATACCTCACCGCTGATGTGTTCTTCATTTTCATCATTCGGAAGATAAATCCGAACATAATCAACCTTTACTTGCTCTGACGATACGCTGACTCTGGTATAGCCAGTATTTGGAAGCACCACGCTAGTCTCGTCTACATAGGCACCGGCCCAATTGGATAATGTATAGTCGGGATCAGCTGGTGAGCCAACCTCCTGATATATAACACCATCCAGCTCTTGCATAACCCAGACGTGGTCATGGGCATGAAAAAACACCGATACATTGGTATCCGCCATTAGTTGATGAATTGGTTTTTCCCAATTTGGACGCTCGGTATCAAACTCATATTCGCCAGTTCGGCCTTCACCGCCCCACTCGTAGAGATTGGCCTGCTCTACGCCACCGCGATCCCCACCGTGCATCATATGAGTAAAGATAAACTTGAAGGTCGCATCGCTTTCTTCAAGGGTCTCTTTTAGCCAGTTATATTGGGCATCGCCAAGACTCATATCCCACTTGTTGACAGTTTTACCTTCAGTTCGGGAAGCTGCACCCTGAGGCTGTCCCTGGCCGCCGCCACGAGGACCCTCAAAGAGATTATCCACCACTGCTTCAGAAGACCAAAAAGGGTCGAGAGTTACAAACAGTGCATCGCCCCATTCAAAAGCGTAGTAAGTTCCCTTTAATCCCTTATCTATATACCTAAGTTCTTCATCGTTTCCGGTATAGAAATCATTGGGTTCTGGCTGAGTAAAATATTCATTGCGGGCGTTTTGAACCCAGACCGCAGGGTTTTCAGGTGCGGGATATTTGCGGGCATCATTGTAGAGATACAAAGCGCCTTGCTCGTGATTGCCATTTACCAAAAATACTGGAGCCTCGTCTCCTACCACCCCTAGCCAAGGTCTCTGAATCCGATAGCGTTCAATTACGTCATCTTCAGTAATTCCATTGGGATAGTTCAGATCAATACTGAAATCGTCACCGGTGGTTATTAAGAAATCGACCCCATCATTTTTGGCTTGGGTCAGGGTTCGAGTATAGAGCTCAGGAATAAAATCTCTCGGAGCCCGCTCTGGGTGCGAGTCTCCCTGAACACCAAATACAAAAGAACTGCCTGCTTCGCGAGGCGTATGAAAGCTTAGCTCTTGTGTACTCAAATAATTATTACCGCCCTCGTTGTAGTTCAACCGATAGTAGTAGCGTGTATCAGGTGCAAGGCCAGTAATATGAATTTCATCCGGAGCTCCTGCCGAAAACTGAACGGCAGAGGTCCTATTGGAGTAGATGCCCGATTGAGAGCTAAAGGACAGATAGATATCTTGGCTAGTAGCGGTCAGTACATTTGCAGTAATACTAGTTTCAGTTGGCGCACCCAAAACAATATTGCCATCAAAGTCAGCCGCGTAAAGCTGAGTACTTATTGCCATGGCTATTAGTGTTTGCGCAAACCCTTTTACAAACCTTAGAGGCGCAACCTGATGTTCTTGTCGTATAAATCTGGCAGTATTCATTTAACTCTAATTTGTGTGTCTTATATTTCTATTCAGACCTATAGGTCTGAATGTATCCAACTAATGCAAAGGTCTCAATGCGGTTAGCAATTCTTATTATATTCTCATTATTGCTGGAACGCTTATGAGCCGTTGGCGCGCCCCTAGACCTGCTAGTACTGCAGTAATTAGTCCTCAAGGATTCGCCCTGCTCGAGCAGGAATTGCACCAGTTGTGGAAGGTAGAACGGCCTCAGGTAACAGCTGTTGTTTCTGCAGCGGCAAAAAACGGCGATCGATCTGAAAACGGCGATTACATATACGGTAAGAGACGTTTGGGCGAGATTGATTGGCGTGTGCGCTACCTTCAAAAGAGACTAAAAAACCTTCAGGTAATAGATCAAAAACCTACCGATCCAAGCAAGGTATATTTTGGTGCTCGCGTTGAGGTAGAAGATCCAGAGGGTGAAAGCTTGATTGTGACTATCGTTGGCCCCGACGAGATCAGTCCAGACAAAAAACATATCAGTATAGATTCGCCCCTTGCACGTGCTCTTCTTGGCAAATCCGTAGACGATGAAGTGAAGTTTGAAAGCCCCGCCGGGGTCAATATTAAGTATCTGGTAGCCATTGACTACGACTGGCAATAGTTAGGTCTTCAGACCTGACTCAGGAGTCAAAAAATAAAAGCCGATTTCTTCTTTATAGATTGAATGACCTCTAGATAATTGCGCTAAACTTGCGACCTGTTTAGACAACATAATTAGTCCGCCGGAACGGCATTAATTCACCTACCAGGATATCTTTCTCAAGTGCAGTCCTACAGCCCATTTGTTAAACGCCATATCGGTATTTCTGAAGCCGATGAAGTCTCAATGCTCAGTAAAATCGGTGTTGCTTCACGTAACGAACTTATCCAAAAAACCGTTCCCGGTAGTATTTTAAAAACTGACGAAATGGACTTGGCTTCCGGAATTTCAGAAGCGGCAGCACTAGCTGAGATAAATGCCCTTGCCGAACAGAACCAGCTAGCCAGTAATCATTTGGGACAGGGGTACTACGGATGCCTAACGCCACCGGTAATTCAAAGACTAATACTGGAAAACCCCGGCTGGTATACCGCCTATACGCCGTATCAGGCTGAAATCTCCCAAGGTCGTTTAGAAATGCTGCTGAATTTTCAGCAGATGATATGTGACCTAACCGCAATGCCCGTTACAAATGCGTCCTTGCTCGATGAGGGCACAGCTGCTGCCGAAGCAATGTCCATGGCTAAACGGTCTCTGCGTAAAAACAAATCAAATTGCTTTTTTGTAGATCAAAACTGCCATCCACAAACCATAGCCGTAGTTAAAACAAGGGCTAAGCATTTTGGATACGAGGTAGTGGTCGGTGATCTTCAGCAAGATCTACCTGACTGTTTCGCTACCCTGATTCAATACCCCGCCACCTGTGGTGAAATAATCGATCCACGACCAATTATTGCGAAGACCCACGAAGCTGGAGCACTGGCTATAGTGGCAACGGATTTATTGGCACTAACTCTGATGACCCCTCCCGGCGAGATGGGAGCAGACATAGTTATCGGTACCAGCCAGCGCTTCGGCGTACCTATGGGGTTTGGCGGCCCACACGCTGCTTTCTTCGCCTTCCAAGACAGTTTTAAGCGCTCAGCCCCTGGCCGCATAGTTGGAGTGTCTGCCGATTCCCGAGGCAGGCCTGCCTTCCGCATGGCCATGCAAACACGGGAACAACATATACGCCGTGAAAAAGCGACTTCTAACATCTGTACCTCACAGGTACTGTTGGCGGTTATTGCCGCAGCCTACGCCGTCTACCATGGCCCTGAAGGCCTTAAAGAAATTGCGCTTTCAGTACATCAACTTTGTAGCCGCCTGGCAGCATCTTTGAAAACTAGCGACTTTAAGCTTCAGCACACAAATGCATTCGATACCCTAGAGGTTAACACTGGGGACCGGACATCAGAGATTGCCGCCGCCGCCCAAGCTAAAGGAATTAATCTCAGAGTTTTAGATAATTCAATATCAGTTAGCTTTGATGAAACCCATGGTGAATCGCATCTACAAGACCTCTGTGAGCTCTTCGGTACCGCAACTGTCGAGGATGCAGAGTCTCTGCTAGAGAATAGTCTTATACGTAACAGCGCGTACTTAGAACACGAAGTCTTCCACCGCTTCAGAAGCGAAACTGAATTTATGCGCTATTTGCAGCGCCTACAAAGCAAAGATCTGGCCTTAGACCAAGCCATGATTCCATTGGGCTCATGCACAATGAAGCTCAATGCCGCCGCAGAAATGCAGCCCATTAGCTGGCCGAAGTTTTCTCAATTGCATCCATACTCCCCATCCTCACAAACAAAGGGCTATCAAAAGCTGATAAGTCAGATGGAACAGATGTTATGTGCTTGCACTGGATACGACGCCGTTTCAGTACAACCAAATGCCGGCTCACAGGGGGAATATGCGGGTCTACTGGCTATTGCCGCCTATCATAAAAGCCGCGGAGATGCTCAGCGTAAAATCTGTCTTATTCCCGAATCTGCACACGGCACTAATCCCGCGAGCGCACAAATGGCAGGAATGCAGGTAGTAGTAGTCGCCTGCGACGAAAAAGGCAATGTCGATCTATCGGATTTGAAAGCCAAAGCAGAGGAACACAGTAACGATCTAGCCGCGGCTATGCTTACCTACCCTTCTACCCACGGGGTATTTGAAACTGCGATCCAAAAAATATGCGAGGTATTGCATACTAATGGAGCTCAGGTATATATCGACGGCGCAAATTTGAACGCAATGGTTGGCTTGGCCGAACCCGGTAAGTTTGGTGGTGATGTTTCTCACTTAAATCTTCATAAAACCTTTTGCATTCCTCACGGTGGTGGCGGCCCAGGTGTTGGCCCTATTGGCGTGAAACAGCATTTGGCGGAATTTCTGCCTGCAGACCCCAATGATTCAATATCAGAGTCTGACTGCGTTTCCTCTGCTCGTTGGGGCTCAGCTTCAATTCTGCCAATTTCCTGGATGTATATCCGCATGATGGGCGGCGCAGGCCTAAAGGCCGCATCAGAATTTGCCATACTTAACGCAAACTACATTGCCTCCCGCCTGCAAGATGCCTATCCGGTCCTCTATCGCGGTGCCAATGGGTTTGTAGCCCATGAATGCATATTGGATATTCGCCCGCTTAAGGCACAAACCGGCATAAGTGAAGAAGATATTGCTAAACGTCTTGTAGATTACGGCTTTCACGCACCAACTATGTCGTTCCCTGTCCCGGGCACGCTTATGATTGAGCCAACGGAATCTGAGTCTCTTTCCGAACTTGACCGCTTTTGCGAAGCCATGTTGAGTATTCGCGCCGAAATTGAGAAAGTCGTGCAAGATGAATGGTCTCTCGAGGATAACCCCTTAGTGAATGCACCCCATACCCTGGACGATGTAACCGAGTCTGACTGGCAGCGAGCTTACAGCCGAGACCTGGCAGTTAAGCCCAGCCCATATCAGAGCCACCACAAATATTGGCCCGCAGTGAACCGCATCGATAACGTATTAGGTGATCGCAACCTTATTTGCAGTTGCCCTCCTCTTAGTGACTACAGTCAGTAAATACACCTAGGCCCCGCATATGAAAGCACCTGCCAATTTTATCGTTTCACCGCGCTGGCTGGTATCTGTGGTGCCCAAAAGAGCGCCCTTGGAGAATTACTCATTGGTGGTCCAGGCCGGCAAAATACATGACCTGCTTCCTGCACCTGAGGCTGACCGGAACTACCAGGGGCTCCCAAAATACGAACTAAAAGACCATTTGCTAATTCCCGGCCTAATAAATATGCATGGGCACGCCGCAATGACTCTTCTCCGCGGCTATGCAGACGATTTACCATTGATGCAGTGGTTAGAGGAAGGGATATGGCCAGCTGAAGCACGCTGGGTTGACTCTGACTTTGTACGAGACGGCACTTCCCTCGCGATTAGCGAAATGCTGCTCAGCGGCACTACTACCTTCTCAGATCAGTATTTTTTCCCTAGGGCTGCTGCTGAAGCCGCCATTGAAGCAGGCATGCGCTGCCAAATTGCCTCCCCAGTGCTGGAATTTCCTTCTAACTGGGCCAAAGACGCTGAAGATTATCTTCAAAAAGGCCTCAATTTAAGGGATGAGTTTCGCCCTCACTCCTTGATAAGTATGGCCTTTGGGCCTCATGCCCCCTATACAGTAAGCGACAATACATTTACTGAAATAGCTAAATATTCCAATGAGTTACAGTCTAATATTCAAGTACATTTGCACGAGTCTGAGCAAGAAGTTGATGACGCTATAAAAGAACATGGCAAACGACCTATTCAGCGGTTGTTTGATCTGGCCGTACTAGGGCCAAATACCCAGTGTATACATATGACCCAGCTAGTCGATGCAGACATGGACCTACTGGAAAAGAGCAATGCTTCTGTAGTTCACTGCCCTAGCTCGAATTTAAAACTAGCTAACGGGTTCTGTCCGGTTAAAGAGCTCTCGGACAGAGGTATCAATGTCTGCATTGGCACCGATGGAGCCGCCAGCAACAATTCTCTCGATATGCTCGCTGAAATTCGTATGGCATCCCTGCTGGCAAAGGGTCATAGCGGCGACCCAACGGCGCTAGACGCGTTAAGCAGCCTGGAATGCGCCACTATTAACGCTGCTAGAGCTTTGGGCATGGAAGATCAGCTCGGATCTCTGGAAGTAGGTAAACAGGCCGATATGGTTGCGATTCGGTTAGATAGCCCTGAGTCCACGCCAATCTATAATCCAATATCTCAGTTAATTTACTCAACCAACTCCTCAAACTTCAGCCATAGCTGGATTCAGGGAAAGATGGTGATGGAGGATCGTAAATTGACTAACTTGCACCTACCAAGCATTATTAAGCGTGCGAGGCACTGGGCTGAACGTATTCGAGGCGCATCTAATGACTAATGTCGACGCAGCAGAGATCAAGAAATTTAACGACCTAGCCTCGCGCTGGTGGGATCCAACCGGGGATTTCAAACCCTTACACGACTTAAACCCGCTTAGATCCAGCTATATCGCCGAAAAAGTCGACCTGCAAGGTGCAAAAGCGCTTGATGTCGGCTGTGGTGGCGGTATTCTTACTGAAGCCCTCGCAAAAAGCGGTGCCGATACCTCTGGCATAGATATGGGGGAGGCTCCCCTTGCCGTAGCGCGTATGCACGCAGCAGAAGCGAAGCTTGAGATAAATTACCGGCAGATAACCGCCGAAGAGGTAGCCGGAGAAAGCCCCGCTGCCTTCGACGTCGTCTGCTGTATGGAAATGCTGGAGCATGTGCCAGATCCGGCCTCGGTTATTCAGTCTTGCGCGGATCTGGTAAAACCCGGAGGCACGCTTTTCTTTTCTACCATTAACCGCAATCCAAAGTCCTTTCTGTTCGCGGTAGTAGGCGCAGAGTACGTTTTAAGGCTGCTACCAAAGGGCACGCATCAATACAAAAAGTTTATTCGTCCTTCTGAGCTATCAAGCTGGTGTCGCCTTGCGGGTTTGCAGGTGGATGAACTACTGGGCGTTACCTATAACCCCATAAATAAGCTGTTTCAGCTAAGCCAGACCGATGTATCCATCAACTATATGATCCGGGCAAGCAAGGTTAATTCATGATCAAAGCAGTTCTTTTCGATCTAGATGGCACTCTTTTAGATACAGCACCTGACTTCAAAACCGCACTAAACCTTCTTCTAGCCGAAGAAAGCAAAGCGCCTCTAAGCGAAGAGCAGGTAAAAGTTATGGTTTCCCATGGTTCTGCAGAACTTATTGCCAATGCTTTTAATATAGATTCAGAAAATCGAGGCTTCGAACCCTTACGGATGCGACTACTAGCTTTCTATTTAGCCCATCTCAGCGAAAACACCCGCTACTACCCAGGTCTGGAATCCAGCTTGGACTATATGCGTTCCAAGGGCCTGGCCTATGGAGTAGTCACCAACAAGCCCCTACTCTATGCCGAAAAAATACTAGCCGACTTAAATATTGAAGTGGACTGCCTGGTCTGCCCGGATCATGTAACTAATATCAAACCAGACCCAGAGGGCCTGTTTTATGCCTGTGACAAGATCGGCTGCACCGCTGAACAAGCCATCTTTGTCGGTGACCATGTACGCGACGTTATTGCAGGAAAATCGGCAGGAATGCTTACAGTAGCGGCGGCCTACGGATACATCCCCAAAGGAGAGTCCGTGGCAGACTGGAATGCAGACTACGTTATTGATCAGGGATCAGACCTTCTACAAATATTGGAGCAAATATCCTAATGTCGGCCATACGCCTAGATATTAAGGATAAACCAAGGGAAGACCTTCTCCAAGGCAGAACCATCTTGATAACAGGTGCCGGTGACGGCATCGGCAAACAACTATCCTTATGCGCTGCAGCACATGGTGCCAACCTGGTTCTACTTGGTAGGACTCAGGCTAAATTGGAAGCAGTATATGACCAGATTGAGAACACCACACCAAGCAAGCCGATAATCTGCCCGGTTGATCTAGAAACATTAGCTGATGACCAAGCTAAAGAAATCGCCGAAGCCATACAGGCTGAATTTGGCGTATTGGACGGCCTAGTGCACAACGCAGCCATTCTAGGGCAGCGCACGCCAATACAGAGCTATTCAACAGCGACATGGCAATCCGTCATGCAAGTAAATATGAATGCCAGTTTTATATTGAGCAAAGCCTTAATACCTCTTATGTCGGAAAGCGCCGACGCACGTATGCTTTTCACCTCATCTGGCGTAGGAAGAACCGGCGTTGCTTACTGGGGCGCCTATTCGGTATCCAAATTTGCGATTGAAGGTCTAGCGCAGCTGCTGGCGGATGAACTGACAGAAACCACCAATATCCGCGTAAACGCAGTAAACCCTGGTGGCACAAGGACCTCAATGCGCGCCGCGGCTTTCCCCGCAGAAAACCCTGCAGGAGTTAAGTCAGCGGAAGACCTAATGTCTGGTTATCTGTATTTATTAGGGCCAGATTCGAGAGCTATTTCCGGCCAAAGCATCGACATTTAGGGCTAATATTTCGGAATTCTTCCGTTTTTATCACCAAAAACCCTAAATTTTAGTGGGAACTAGTTCCGCAGTAGCTGTCGCCTGATCATTCGACTGCCTTAATATCAGGCCAATTACCAAACCGATATTGGCAACGAAGGTCAGCCTAGTATTTAGCTTTTCAAAATCCATGTAGTAGCCTCGCCGTGTTACATTTCATTTTAGCCGGGAAACCTTGTCTCAGATAAGCGTTCTATCAATCTGTCAGTAATTTGAACACTGGTAGTTTCAGCAGTCTTACCCAATCGTTCAGAGAGAGTCTTCTTCGGCGTAAAGCGAATTTCGTAGATATCTCGATCTGCCATTTGATTCATCAGGTATTCGTCGCTGGTCATAATTTCATCAACCAGTTTCTGGCCTATTGCTTGCCTCCCAAACCATATCTCGCCAGTGGCAACTTTTTCCAAATCTACCTGAGGCCGGTGTTCCGCAATAAAAGTCTTAAAAAGTTCGTGAGCTTCTTGCAGGTCTTTTACAAACTTCTCGCGGCCCTCGTCTGTATTCTCGCCAATCATTGTTAGTGTGCGTTTGTATTCGCCGGCCGTATGTAGCTCTACATCTACATCGTGCTTTTTCAGAAGCCTGTGAATATTTGGCATCTGAGCCACTACGCCAATTGATCCTAGAATGGCAAAGGGTGCCGCAACTATATGGTCTGCCACACAGGCCATCATATATCCGCCGCTAGCAGCAACTTTGTCTACCGTTATAGTAAGTTTTATGCCTTTGGATCGAACCCGGTCTAATTGGCTGGCTGCCAGACCGTAACCATGGATAACACCACCACCGCTCTCTAAGCGGACTAGAACTTCGTCGTCTTCATTGGCAATTGTAAGAATCGCGCTAATTTCTTCGCGCAAACGTGAAACTCCTTTGGCCTGAATATCGCCGTGAAAATCCACTAAAAAGGTAGTGGGTTTGCGCTCGCTGATATTTGCCTTGGCTTTCTTTTCGCTCTTCTTTTCCTTTTCCTTTTCCTTTTTCTTTTCTTTCTTTTCTTTCTTTTCTTCTTTGCCAGACTTTTTAACCGCTTTTTTGCCTTCCAAAAGTACAACCATCTGCTTGCGCATGTTTTCGTACTTATCATTCAGCCGAGTAATTTCCAACTTACCCTTTTCGTGACCATCACCCTTTTTAAGGGATGAAATCATTCCAACCGCGACCAACACCAAAACAAGTAAGGTGACTCCTTTTGCCAAAAACGAGCCGTAATCAATCAGGAATTCCAAAAATACCTCCAAAGCATTCTTTTAAAATATAGTAGTTGTTATGCACCCTAAAACGGCGGCTAGGATATCAGATTAGGCCTTCTTCGCCTCAGCCAATGCGCGGATTAATTTACCGCTAATAGTGTAGTTCGGCGGTATCTCAGGTAGCTCCGATAATTTGAACCATTGCGCATCAGCAATTTCCTCTTCATCAGGGTTAATCTCTCCATCAAGATATTCCGCATAGTAGGCAAGCATAAGCTGACCCGGGAAGGGCCATGCTTGGCTGGAGAAATAAGTTAGCTTTCCGGTTTTTATGCCGACCTCTTCCAGTACTTCTCTATAGACGGCGTGTTCAGCCGACTCACCCGCTTCAATAAAGCCAGCCAATGCCGTATAGCGACTTGATGCCCGCCCATTATGCGTTGCCAGTAGGCATTCATCTCCCCGAGTAACCAGTGCCATTACGCAGGGCATAATTTTCGGATAGAAAGATCGACCGCAATTATCGCAATGCATCGCATGCACAGTGGTTAATAGCTCAGTTTTAGTACCGCAATGTCCGCAGAAACGATAGCTCTGTCGCCAGTTAATAAGCTGCAGCGCCCTACCCATAATCGCAAAGCTAAGTTCGTCTTCCTCAGCTATCGTTCTTAAATGCACAAGTTCTAAACCCTGTCGCTCGGCTGTGCCAGTTTCTAGCTGCTGGGCAAAGTAGATATTATCAGAGTGCGATCCGATATAAATGGGGCTGCCTATCTGATTTGGCTGCACCAGCTGAAGATCACTTACTTCAGAATAGAGTTCAGAATTGGAGCCAAGAATCACTAGGTGGCCATCTTCAAAGAAATAAAAACTCCCTACTGCATGATGACTCTCAGGGGCCGGAAGGTAGTCCAAGGAAATTTTGAAATCTGTCATAGGAAATATTGATCAAATAGAGCGTCGCAGTTTACTGTTTTTCTTTGCACAATTTCCCAACAGCATTAATAATCAACGCTTAATTTTTATACGAGCAAGTAATGGTCACTAAAGATTCTTTATTTCATGCCCTTTATTCGAACTTCCTTGGCAATTCTTCAAGGTGGTACAAGAAGACAATAATTGCTTTTCTAGTACTAAATCCCATAGTGGTATTCACTCTTGGTGACACAGTTGCCGGGTGGGTCTTAATTGGTGAATTTATCTTTACTTTGGCAATGGCACTTAAGTGTTATCCATTACAGCCAGGTGGCTTGCTGGCGATCCAGGCTATTTTGCTTGGTCTAACCTCCCCCTATACGGTCTATCACGAAGCTGAGGCCAATTTTCAAGTCATCCTGCTTCTAATATTTATGGTTGCTGGTATCCACTTTATGCGAGATCTCTTGCAGTACGTATTTACCAAGATACTGCTTAGAGTGAAGTCGAAGCCTCTGCTGTCTTTTCTATTTTGTTTTGTATCGGCCTTTCTTTCAGCCTTTCTGGATGCGCTCACGGTTACGGCCGTGTTAATCAGTGTTGCCGTCGGTTTCTACTCTATCTATCACAAAGTGGCGTCGGGTAAGACCTCTACGCAAGACCATGATCACAACAATGATGGCGGAGTGCATGAGTATCACCGCGAAGATCTAGATCAATTCCGCTCCTTTCTGCGCAGCCTAATCATGCACGGCGCTGTTGGCACTGCCTTAGGTGGTGTTTGTACTATCGTCGGCGAGCCACAAAATTTGTTGATCGCAGAACGTGCCGGCTGGGAATTTATGGAATTCTTTATGAGAATGGCCCATGTGACTATGCCGGTTCTGGCTGCAGGCTTAACCACCTGCGTGCTTTTGGAAGTATTCAAAGTTGGGGACTACGGCGCCTTGCTTCCAGACGGCGTAAGATCGGTACTCAGTGAAACCGATGCGGACCGAGATCAAAAACGCAGGCCCGAGCAAAAGGCTAAGCTAATCGTTCAAGCTGTCGTTGCGGTTATTCTTATCCTTTGTTTGGCCTTTCATTTGGCTGAAGTCGGCCTAGTAGGTTTGTTGGTCATTGTTCTGTTGACAGCCTTTAACGGCATCACCGAAGAACATCAGATAGGCCATGCTTTTGAAGAGGCCCTGCCCTTCACAGCCTTACTTGTTGTCTTTTTTGCCATTGTTGCGGTTATTCATGACCAGCAGCTATTCCAGCCAATTATCGAAGCAGTGTTGCAAATGCCTATGCAGATACAACCGACCATGTTCTTTTTTGCCAATGGGCTGCTGTCGGCAATTAGTGACAATGTCTTTGTGGCAACTGTTTACATCAATGAGGTGAGAGCGGCCTTGGATGCCGGTAGCATTACCCGAGAGCATTTTGATGAACTAGTAATCGCCATTAATACCGGCACCAACTTGCCTAGTGTAGCGACTCCAAATGGTCAGGCGGCTTTTCTATTTCTCCTTACCTCCGCTTTGGCACCGCTAATCCGGTTGTCCTATATGAAAATGCTGGTGATGGCACTGCCCTACACCATCGTTTTAACTTTGGTAGGCGGCGCCATGGTGTATATCGGCTCTCAATAAGGTTGACGAAGAGGAAGTTAACGCCGAAACGTTGGAATTTCGCATCTTTGCCCGACAAGGTCCGTGCCACATAGCGTCCTGTGGCAAGTCATGCAAAGGCCTATTCGTTAAGTGCCCGTGCCCGTATCCGTTCCGGTGATCCCACAGAAACTTCCTGCTTAAGTGAAGCAAAGTCGAACAAATCAATATCCGCCAACTGCGAAGGCGCCACATTGCCAACTGCCGCAAAAATAGACTCTACACGACCAGGATGCTCCCTATCCCAGTCTGCCAACATGCGTTTGACCACCTGACGCTGCAGACCATCTTGAGAACCACAAAGGTCACAGGGAATAATGGGGAATTTCTTAAGGTCTGAATAAGTCTGAAGATCTGCCTCTTTGCAATAAGCCAAGGGACGGATCAATACGTTCTTCTTGTCATCAGACAACAGCTTAGGCGGCATAGCTTTTAGCTTACCACCGTGAAACATGTTCAGGAAAAGCGTTTCAACGATATCGTCCCGGTGATGGCCGAGGGCGATTTTGGTTGCACCAATTTCTTGAGCAAAACCATAAAGCGACCCACGACGAAGTCGCGAACACAAAGCGCAATAAGTTTTACCTTCAGGCACCACCTCTTTAACTATCGAGTAAGTATCCTTTTCCAGAATATGGAATGGCACACCGAGCTCAGCGAGATATTCAGGTAGAACATGTTCAGGAAAATTCGGCTGCTTCTGGTCCATATTAACAACAACTATTTCGAAGCTAATGGGTGCGCTTTTCTGCATAGCCAAGAGAATATCGAGCATGCCGTAGGAATCTTTTCCGCCGGAAAGGCAGACCATAATATTGTCGTCGTCCTCAATCATATTGAAGTCGGCAATAGCGTTACCCACATTGCGGCGAAGACGCTTCTGTAGCTTATTAAACTCCAGTTTATCTTTGCAGGTATCAGACAGGGTCGCTGCTTGCTGCATCTCTATCCCAATGGCCGAATACCAACCGAATTACGCAGGTCGTCCAATAGGGGTCTAGCCAATGCACGGGCCTTCTCAGCGCCTTTCTGCAGTTCTTCCTCTATGGTGTCTGGTGCTTTCAATAACTCCATATAAAGGGCTCTGGGAGCCTGTAGCTCAGTATCTATCAGCTCGAACAACTGCTTCTTGGCTTCGCCCCAAGCAATGCCCTCAGCAAACTGATCACGCATCCACTGGGTTTGGCCTTCGTTAGCAAAAGCTGACCAAAGCTGGAATACCGCTGAGTCATCCGCGTCTTTAGGTTCGCCGGGTTCTAACAGGTTGGTTTTAATCTTGTTGATATATTTTTGCAATTTTTTCTCCCCCAAGAACAGGGGAATAGTATTGTCGTAGCTCTTGCTCATTTTTCGGCCGTCCAGCCCTTTCACAACCGAACCTTCTTTGCCAATTACTGCTTCGGGAATATTAAAGTGCTTGCCGTACAAATGATTAAAGCGCTGCGCAATATCGCGCGCCATTTCAATATGCTGGATCTGATCTCGACCTACAGGTACATGGGTCGCATTAAAAACTAGAATATCCGCGGCCATTAATATGGGATAACTAAATAGGCCCATATTTATTGCTGAATCCGGGTCTTCACCGGCATCTAAATTCTTTTGCACCCCATCTTTGTAGGCATGCGCCCTATTCATCAGGCCTTTTGCGGCTACGCAAGTAAGGAACCAGGTTAGCTCTGGAATCTCAGGGATATCTGATTGACGATAGAAAGCCGCTTTATCCGTATCCAAACCTAGCGCCAACCAGGCTGCAGCAATCTCTTTAGTCGACTGATGCACCCTATCTGCGTCCTGAGTTTTAATCAGGGCGTGATAATCCGCCAAAAAGTAGAAATACTGGCCCGCAGCTTTACTGGCCTCTATCGCGGGCTTGATTGCACCCAAATAGTTACCTAGATGGGGCGTGCCGGTGGTGGTGATTCCGGTCAGAGTAATGTTTTGCTTGCTCATATTTAAATTTCTGTTCGTATTAGCTATTTATTTGATGGTCGCTATTGGCCGCTGATAAAAAGCGGTCATAGCTTGTGTAATAAATGAAATATCCTGGCTACCGGCAGTTTCCCGTATCGAATGCATGGCCCACTGCGGGCAACCAACATCAACTGTACTGACGCCTATAGTAGATGCAGTTATAGGCCCAATAGTGCTGCCACAGCCCATGTCACTGCGAACTACAAATTCCTGCACCGGAATACTTTCCTGATCGCATATCTGTCTAAACACCGCGGAGTTTTCGCTATTGGTGGCGTAACGCTGGTTAGCGTTGATCTTAATTACCGGTCCGGCGTTAATTTTTGGTCCGTGATTCTCATCATGGCGATCTGCGTAATTGGGATGAACCGCGTGAGCGTTGTCGGCCGAAATTAGTAAGGATTTTCGAATAGCTTGCAGACGCTTCTCATTATCTGGGAGCAGGCGTTCCAAAGTGTCTTTTAAGAAAGGTCCCTGAGCACCGCAAGCTGACTGACTACCAATTTCCTCATGATCTGTGCAAACCAGCAACTGGGCTTTCTCGGGATTAGTTTGGAAGGCAGTGATTAATGCTGTCATTCCGCAAAAGCAACTTAACAAGTTATCCAACCGCGCGGCGCTTACATAGTCATCATTCAGTCCAGTAACTGCAGCGCTTTGTGTGTCGTAGGCGTATATCTCATAGGCAAAAATCTTGGCTAAGTTGTCTGCAGATATCTCCGACGCCAAGAGCTCTTTGAAGTCCAGCTTATCGCCCTTTTTCATTTGGCCTTCACCGGACAATAACAGCGGAAGATGCTTCTGTGTATTTACGCTACGATTCTTATTGGCCTCTTTGTCCAGATGGATCGCCAAACTCGGAATACGCGCAATAGGCTTTTTAAAGTCGACTAAAGCGTTTTGGAGCTGGCCGTCGTTATCTTCATAGGTAACTCGCCCTGCCAAAGATAGGTCTCGGTCAAACCAGGGGTTTAGTAATGCACCGCCATAAACCTCTACGCCAAGCTGACTTACGCCATGCCTAGAAATATCTGCATTGGGCTTAACCTTGAGGCAGGGACTATCTGTGTGAGCACCAACCATAGCAATGCCTGAATCTAAAGCGACTGCATCACCCGCAGTAAAGGCGATCACCGATGAATCGTTCCGGGTAACAATATAGCCAGTTTGTTCTTTTAGCTGCCATGCATCAGTTTCTTGCAGCAATACAAAACCTGCCTTTTCAAGGCGGCCGACCATGTGTTGCACAGCATGATAGGGAGTTGGAGATGCGTCGATAAATTGACAGAGGTCTTCGGCAAGATTTGCGCTAGGCATTAATACAGTTTTCCATTTTGGAGATTGGAGCTAGCAGACTACAATCCGCTATCCTTGTATAAAGCGGCAATTTTAGGCGTTTCAGCCCGGCTTTTGAATCAAAATAAAGAAATAGAGAAAATGAAATCAAAAATTGAGCCGGCCTCTGTAACTTGGGATGAAAATGGAACGCCCCTAAGCACCCAATTTAATGACCACTACTTCTCCGGTATAGACGGCCTAGCTGAAAGTACTCAGGTGTTTTTAGAAACCAACCGCCTTCCCCAGCGCTTCGCGGGACTTAGCGAAGGCGAGAGCTTTGTGATAGCCGAAACCGGCTTTGGAGCCGGGCTTAACTTCCTACTGACATGGCGCTGTTTTAAAGAACATGCACCAGCAACTGCGCGGCTTAACTATATCAGCGTCGAAGGCTACCCTTTGCGGCCAGAAGACCTGCTTAAGTGCTTGCAGCAGTGGCCCGAACTCAGTGACTTCAGTGCCGAGCTAGAATCTCACTACCCGGTTCTGGTGCCAGGCCACCACTGGCGGCTATTTGAAGGGCGTATTGAGCTGCAATTAATCTTTGATCAACTGACTCCTGCGCTACAGTCACTTCACCCCCAGATCAGCCACCACAACTGGTTAGCGCCCCTTATTGGAGTCGATGCCTGGTATCTGGACGGTTTTGCTCCGGCTAAGAACCCGGATATGTGGCAAGAGTCTTTATATCCCACGATTGCACGCCTGAGCCATACAAATACAAGCCTTTCCAGCTTCACCGCTGCCAGTGCAGTGCGTCGAAACCTAGAGAATTGGGGTTTTGCGGTCGATAAAATCCCTGGCTTTGGCCAAAAGCGCGAAATGATATGCGCGCAGTTCGAAAATGACTGGTCTCCATCAAAGGAGCAAATAAGGGCGCATACCGGCAAAAACAGCCAAAGCTGGCATCTTTCGCCTCAGGACAAGACTCCGTCAGATAGAGAGCAACCAAAAGAAGTAAGCATCTTAGGCGCAGGTATTGCCGGTCTTTGCACCGCAAAAGCATTAGCCGCACGGGGTATCAATGTAACTATCTTTGATAAGCGCCCCTCAGCACTTCACGGTGCTTCCGGAAACCCACAGGTCGCCATATTTGGCCGGCTTTCGCCAGACAGCGGTGATTTAGAAGACTTTGTTATGCAATGCCTCGCCCATTCCGCCGATTTTTACAAAGAATATTGGCAATCTGACTGCGGCCAGAACACTGGACTGCTGCAACTTTCCAGAAACGATTTCGAACTAAAAAAGATGCATAAAATTATAGAATTACTGCCGAATAACAATGGGTTAGTAGTTTTTATTAAAGCAATTAATAGTAAAGAGACTTGCGGAATCGAGCTAGATACAGATGGCCTTTGGTTTCCCAATTCCGGCTGGATATCACCTCCTGAACTATCCAGCTCCATATTGAGCTCAGATTTGATCGAATTTAGGGGTCATACCGAAGTTAACCCTCTATTTAAAGATGGTTCTTGGTTGTTGCTGGATCAAGATGGAACAGAGGTTCATCGCTGTAAGTCCCTGATTATCTGCAATGGCGCTGACTCTTTAGAAGGCAATCTGCTCGATTGGTTACCCATTAGGCCGGTTGCGGGCCAAGTAAGCCTAACCAAGGCCAGCACAGAGACCTCAGCCCTTACGGCAATCCTTAGCAAGACCACCTCAATTGCTCCTGCTAAGGGCGATACTCACTGCCTAGGCGGCACTTACAGGCTAGGAGAGACCTCACTAGATGTCCGCGATGCCGATACTGCTAAGAATCTGACAAATGTGAATGAATTTCTAGGGCTAGAAAGCGCAATAATAACGCCAGTGGCCGAATCTAGAGTGGGTGTACGAGCCACCACTCCAGACTATTTACCTATCTGTGGAGCTGCGACGGATATAGAAAAACTGAAACTGGACTTTGAACCTCTAAGTCGTGATGCAAAATGGCCCATGTCACTTCAGGCGCCTGCATTAGAAGGCTTGTATCTAAACCTGGGATACGGCTCCCGCGGCTATGCCTACGCGCCCCTGTGCGCCGAGCATATAAGCTCGATAATCTGTAAGGCTAACTCTCCCCTGCCCAATCATCTGCAAAGAGCTGTGCATCCGGCTCGCTTTCCGATTCGGGATATTATTCGGGGGAAGTAGCGAAATATTCAAAATACCTGGTAAAGACAGCTGAGCTTCAGCGCTTTCCGAATCTAATCAAATATTGTCGTACCATCATCGCGGATATTGTTCTCCCCTCCCAACTCAATGCAGTTGTATGCCTGATAAGGCAGTTCCGAACGGCTAAGGCGGTATACGCCAGTCACGGGCTCCTCCCAGAATAGTGGGTCCTCTGCATGATACTCAACCACGAGATGGTCATTTTTCTGGTCGTGGGTAACCCGTTCTATCAAGCTCAATTGGTCGCTAGCTATCACCTGACCATCATGTTGCCGATCTCTACCGGATACTTGATATAGCCATTGCCGGTTGAACCGCTTGGTTTCTACGATCAGGCTATCCCCTTCCCATCGGCCAATAGAATCACCCGACAGACTGTGCTGGAGGTTTTGCGGGTGATCATCCCGATCCATATAAATAGTTCTTACCACATCCATATATCCGTATACCCAACGAATAACCTGATCAGATTCCTCTACAAATTCGTTATTATTACCGTGGTGAAAAATGCCATCAATCACGCTTGCTTCGCACTGCAGCGCTGGAAAATCAAAGCGCGCATCAAAGGTTTCCAACAAGGTCGTCCCGGCCGAGCTGTATACCGGCTGCTGAAAAGCGGTGGCCTGCGGTAAGTCTGACTCGATAAACGAAACAGTCGAATTACGCCCCACACCTGCCAGACCAATAAATCCAATACCCGTGGCTCGCCAATAACCAAAGAATCCCTCAGTAGGCACCTCAACCTGAATGCGGTTTGCGGCTTCAGAATGCGTCACTGCAATAACATCACGCTCTGCGGTAGGGCTTTGAACCATACCTGTCCCCTGACTCTGCACAACGGTCATTAATGTATTGGAAGGTTTGTATTCTGTCGCGCCCGCCGTTGCTCGACCGTTAAATGCAACGGTTCTGCCATCTTCATGCTCGATTAATTCAAGCTTACACATGTTTTCCTCACGTCGAGCCGGGTTTCCAGTCACCAGTACTCTGCCGCCGGGCAAAAGCGTATCTTCATTAGCCTGTCGTCGAAGGTTTGTGCCCATCTCGCAGCGCCAGGGATCTACCCCTCCTTTTGCATTGAGTCCGTCAAAGTAGACATAGCCATGTGGGTTTACCAGTTGAAAGTCAGTGAGGATGCCTTCGATCTGAATTTCAGTATCCAGGTCGTAATGTGCGCCCGCGCCGTGGTGGGCAAAAGCACCAAAGGGAACCAGACCAACAGCGAACAAGGAGAGTAGTTTTGCATTCAAAGTATTCCGGAACATCGGATATAGCCCCACAATTTTTTTATAAGATTAACACCATTACTGATCAACAAATTTGTCTTCCATAAACTCTACAAAATCGAGGACATGCCTAAATCTGGCAGTCGCGATAGCCGTCCAAGTCACCGTTTCAGGCCCTTCTATGCTTATATCAATCAATTCAAGAATCGCAATACAGACATCTCTCCCAGATAATTCCTGCTCGGATACTAAACAAAAGTTAGCTTAAATACTCAAAAATTGTCATATAAAGCAAGGCCTTGACACCATGTCCTTAGTGGAATCAGGTTAGAATAACCCTTCAATGAAAACCGACCTATCAATGCAAATTAGATTCCGCCCAAATCAGCTTCTTCTTTGCCCGCTTTGCGTTCTGTTTCTGGGCTGTGCGGATGCGGCAACTCCTCTTGAATATGAACTAGTGCAGACCTATGCCCACAATGAAGGCAACTTCACTCAAGGGCTGACATTTCATGAGGGAAAGCTTTACGAAGGCACCGGGCAATACGGTGATTCGAGATTAATAATCTATAGAGATGATTTTGAAACTCCCGCCGTTACCCGTGCACTGGCGAATCGATACTTTGGCGAAGGCATTACTGTTCACCAAGACCTGCTTTATCAACTTACCTGGAAGTCAGGAACGGCCTTTTCTTTTGGCCCGGAAGATCTTTCTAGAACCGGCAGCTTTTCTTATGAAGGTGAAGGCTGGGGAATTACTTCAGGCAATGAACGCCTGTGGATTTCAAATGGTGGCACTGACCTTATACAGCTATCTAACGAAGGCGAGTTAATCAATCAGCTAGCAGTAACCCTAGACGACAAGCCTCTAAATTTTCTTAATGAGCTGGAATGGATTGATGGTTCTATCTATGCCAACCGTTGGTATGACAATAATATTTATCGGATTGATCCCGATTCCGGCGAGGTAACTGGAGTTATCAATCTTGAGCTAATTGCGTTAGCGCATCAGTCGGATAGAAACAAAGTGCTGAACGGCATCGCCTGGAACCCGGAACGGCAAACGCTCTGGGTGACCGGTAAGTATTGGAATGAGATTTACGAGCTACGGCTTATAGATTAACCAGGATTTTTAGCTTTCGGAGCTTTGGACGTTTTAGGTGCCTTAGGTGTGACCACCTTAACCAGAGACTTAATCTGCGCATCAGTGCAATCATCGACACGGCCCCGTGCCACTTTGGAAGGTAATAGAATCGGCCCAAAGCGTACGCGTTTTAACCGGCTAACCTGAACATCTTGAGACTCCCATAGACGGCGCACTTCACGGTTTCTGCCTTCCATCAGGGTTACGGTAATCCATCGGTTACTGCTGTCTATCTCTTCATCGAGCGTGATATCCGTAAAGCTCGCTATGCCGTCTTCAAGCTCAACGCCTTTAAGCAAACGATCAATCATTGGCCGGTCTACCTTGCCAAATATTCGCACCCGATATTCGCGATCAATTTCAGATGAAGGGTGCATCAGCTTATTCGCCAAGTCACCATCAGTGGTCAACAGAATCAACCCCGTAGTATTTATGTCCAAGCGGCCCACTGCTACCCAACGACCGTTAAGAACTTTGGGTAAATTATCGAATATAGTTTTTCGACCTTCCGGGTCCTTTCGCGTACAAACCTCACCTTCCGGTTTGTTGTACATAATTACCCGAGGCGGAGCCTTTGATGAGGCCGCGGTTACCACAATATTGCGGCCATCCAATTGTATTTTCTCGAAGCCAGAGACCCGGTCTCCAAGTTTGGCAAGAGTCCCGTCTACGCTAACCCGGCCTTCGCTGATAATGGTTTCTAGAGCGCGGCGCGAACCCATGCCGGCTCGAGCCAGCACCTTTTGTAGTTTTTCTGTGGCATCAGTAGCCTGCTGCTCAGGAGTTCGCGGCGTATGCTTGTTTGGCCGTCTGACGGGCGTACGCCAATGCTTTTCACTCATTTGAATTTTGCTTTTTAATCTTCGTCACCTAGCGGCATCCAAATTTCATAGCTGTAATTTATATTCGACTGGAATTTCTGAACAAATACCCGAGAAAACTTGCTGGGTATTTCGGGAAAAGAGATATCACCCTCAACTTCTTGGTGAATACGGGCTAGATGCAGCACATCGGCTTTATCTATTAGCTCGCGATAAATCTGCCCACCACCAGCAATAAATGCGTGGTCGGTAAGATCTGAGAGCGCCTCTAGCGCAGAATCTACTGAGCTGAAGACTGATACGTCCGGATCGTTCGACTGGAATCCATTGGCCGATATAACGGCAAATTTGCGGTTTGGCAGCTTGCCCATGCTTTCGAAGGTTTTTCTGCCAACGATCAACCATGCATTGAAGGTTAAAGCTTTAAATAGGAGCTGCTCTCCCTTGGCTTTCCATGGAATATCGAGACCATTACCGATTAGGTCATTTTCAGACCGGGCAGCTATTAAAGAGAGTTTCATTAATGGACCGATTCACCCGAAGAAGACTCGTCTTCTTGATCCTCTTCTGCAGAGGCTTCTTCATAAGAAACCGGAATTTCATCCATCTGTTCTTCTGTACGACCGTCGGTGTCAGCTTCTGACGATTCGTCATTAACTTCAGTCTCGGCATTGGCCTCAATGTCCGCCGCCTCAGCAGCCGCTAGCTTTTCGAGTTCAGCCTGTTCTGCCTCAACTTCAAGCGCCAACTCCGGATTTATATCCGCCAAGTCTTTGATTTCACTTAGCGGAGGCAAATCGCCAAGACGAGTCAGATTAAAGTAATCGAGAAAAAGTCGAGTGGTGGCATAAAGCGCTGGCTTGCCCGGGACGTCTCTGTGTCCTACTACCCGAACCCATTCGCGTTCCAGCAAGGACCGAACAATATTGGAGCTTACTGCTACACCACGAATATGCTCTATATCGCCACGAGTAATTGGCTGACGATAAGCAATAATTGAAAGCGTTTCTAAAAGCGCTCTCGAATACTTTGGCGGCTTCTCATCCCAGAGCCTGGAAACCCAAGGCGCCATATCTTCGCGAACCTGCAAACGATAACCACTAGCTACTCGTTTTAATTCATAGCCTTTGTTCGCGCAATCGGTATCCAGGTCTTCTAGCGTCGCTTTGACTTCATCGCGCGCAGGACGGCCTTCTTCATCTCCAAAGAGATGCAGCAACTGATCTATAGACAAAGGCCGGCCTGCAACAAGCAATGCGCCTTCGATCACCTTTTTAACTAAATCCATATCGGACATATCAGGATTCCTTCTACCTCTTCTCTTAGCCTAACTCTCGCGTGCTTTAATGTGAATCATGCCAAAGGGTTCGCCCTGAGTAGTTTCTATCAGGGATTCTTTGATAAGTTCTAGTATTGCCAAAAAGGTAACCGCTACACCTAAGCGGCCCTCTTCTGCGGTAAAAAGCGAAACGAAATGAACTATCTTACCGCCCTGTATTTGATCCAAAACCATTGCCATACGCTCTCTTGTAGACAGGGGCTCTTGGCTAATCTGATGACTGCGGTACATATTAGCTCGATGCATTACTTCACTAAAGGCCAATAGCAACTCACGCAAATCCACTTCTGGATGCGGGATTTTTTTCGGCATATCCGGCAGGGATATTTCAGCGGGAAATATGTCTCTGCCTTTGCGGGGTATTTGATCGATATCTTCAGCAGCATCTTTAAAGCGTTCGTATTCTTGTAGACGCGATATTAGTTCTGCCCTTGGGTCAGTCTCTTCACCTTCTTCTTCGCCCTGTCGAGGCAGCAGCATTCGAGATTTAATCTCGGCCAACAAGGCAGCCATTACCAGATATTCTGCCGCCAATTCAAAACGCATGGTTTTCATGGTTCCAATGTACTGGATGTATTGAGTGGTTATTTCACTGACGTTGATTTCAAGAATGTCGAGGTTCTGACGCCGGATAAAATAGAGCAGCAGATCCAGCGGGCCTTCAAATGACTCGAGAAATACCTCGAGCGCATCTGGTGGAATATAAAGATCTTTGGGAATTTCTGTAATAGCTTCGCCCTGAACTACCGCAAATGGCATTTCACCCTGCTGAGGTGATTCCCGTTTTGTTGCTGGAGTTGGCTGTGGCTCATCAGTCATGGTGGAATTATACGGTAGCGAAGTCGGAAAAATCGCCCTTTCCCTGACGAATAAGTTGAGGAACGGCATCCGACATATCAATTACCGTGGTTTCCTCGATACCTGCGTATCCGCCGTCAATAACCAAATCAACATGATGTTCTAAAATTTCGCGTATTTCCCAAGGCTCACTCATCGGTTGCTCGTCCCCGGGCATTCGCAAAGTACTGGAAACCATAGGCTCGCCCAACTCGGCTAAGAGATCTAAAAGAATCGGATTCTGTGGTACTCGCACTCCGATTTGTTTGCGTTTACCAATGTGAAAACGTCGAGGCACTTCTTTTGTTGCCTCGAGTACAAAGGTGAATGGACCGGGCGTATGGGCCTTAAGCTGTCGAAAGACCAAATTGTTTACCCGCGCATAAGTGCCAAGCTCTGATAAGTCTTTGCAAACCAGAGTGAACAGATGCTTATCATCAAGCTGCCTTATTCGACGTATGCGATCCAAGGCATCCTTATTACCGATGAGACAGCCAATGGCGTAAGCCGTATCTGTCGGAAATACCACAACGCCAGCTTTACGAACAATATCGGCCGCATGGCTGATCAAACGTTTTTGAGGGTTTTCTGAATGAATGGCGTAGTACTGGCTCAAGGCGAAAATTGGTCCGTATTGGAAGCGGCGGATTATACCGATACGGCGAAGAAAATATTGATTTATAAGGTGGCCTGAAAATATAAAAATAAAAGCAAACTAGCTCTGACACTGGGGCAAAAAATCCCTAAAATAGCCCGCCTTCCATTTTAGAATTGCCAGCAATGACTGAAGACGTACCCAAGCGCGAAAATCTACTACTGAACTTGCTGTTCAATATAGTTATTCCGACGCTGATATTGATTAAGTTTAGTGGCGAAGCTCAGCTTGGACCAAAGCTTGGGATAGTCGTTGCTCTAAGCTTCCCTATTTTTTACGGCGCTAAAGACTACTTCCGCCTGCATAAGATTAACTTCTTCTCGGCACTTGGTGTTTTCAGTGTGTTGATGACGGGCGGCATGAGCCTGCTAGAGATAGACCCTAAATACATAGCCATTAAAGAAGCGGCAATTCCTGCAGCATTTGGCCTAGCTACGCTTATATCTTTAAAAACCAAATATCCGCTGGTTCGGGTATTTCTCTTTAACGATATGGTTATGGAGACAGATAAAATACATAGGGCTCTGGAGCAGCGCGGAGCCGAACAGGCTTTCGATCGCGCACTGGTAGTTGCTTCGGGAATGCTGGCGGGGTCTTTTTTTCTGTCCTCAACACTAAATTACATTCTGGCACGGGTGATATTGGTCTCTGCTCCGGGTACCGAGACCTTCAACGCAGAACTGGGTAAAATGACCGCGCTTAGCTTTCCGGTTATTGCCCTACCCGCAATGATGGTAATGATGGCCGCTTTGTTTTATCTGTTTCGGCAAATTAAGCTACTCACTCAACTCGACCTTGAAGACATACTAAGGAACACAGATTAATGCTCTACGCCATTATCGCCGAAGACAAAACCGACAGCCTGGCCGAACGAATTGAACATCGTCAGGAACACCGTGGTCGTCTACAAGAGTTGCATGAACAGGGCCGATTGACCTTTGCCGGCCCGCACCCCTCAGTAGATGCAGAAGACCCGGGCGAAGCTGGCTTTAGCGGAAGTTTAGTGCTCGCGGACTTTGCGTCACTTGAAGATGCAAATGCATGGGCGCAAGCTGATATCTATTCAAAGACCGGTGTATATTCGAAAGTAACGGTCAAACCTTTAAAGAGGGTGTTTCCATGACAAGCCGAATCAAACTCCTAATCTCTGGAATTTGCCTTAGTTTCTTATGTTTTCTGTCGATTGCAGCATCCACCGCGGTTGCCCAGGACGACCTTCCGGCGCTATACGTATCCGATAGCTTCGAAGTACCTGTTCGCCAAACCGGCTGTAATACATGCACCATCGTTCACTACGGTCTTCCTAGCGGAACTATGGTTTATGCCCTTGGCGAAACTATTGAGGACTGGACCCGAATTCGCTCGCAAGGTGGTATCGAAGGGTGGATGCCCAGTCGATTTCTGCTTGAACAACCGGGTGCCGCCGCTCGCCTGGAATCAGCTGAACAAGACTCTACCCGATTAACTAATGACAACCTTTTTCTTAGCCAGCAGTTAGACGGACTTTTGGAAGAACTTATGGCGATGGGTTTGTCCGTTGAGACTCTCGAATACGAAGGTGAGGAAGGCGAGGAAGTCATTCCTGTTATATCTATATCTGGAGATTTTGGTGGGCTGAACAGCCAGAATGAAGAATTGATTAGACGCAATCAGCTTCTGCAACAAGAAATTGATATTTTGACCGCACGCAATGACCGTTTAGAAGATAGCGCATGGCGTGCCTGGTTTTTTTATGGCGCTGCAGCCGTTTTGGCGGGAACCTTTTTGAGCCTTGTTCTGCCGAAGTTGATGCCGCGCAGAAAATACTCTGAATGGGGCTAGCTTTTTAGCGAGAAGCCAAGAGATTAGCCTATGAGTGTCGCACTCAGTATCAACGTCAATAAGATAGCCTTGATTCGCAATTCGCGGCCAGGCAACAACCCGGACCTGCAACAATACGCGCAGCAATGCATTGACCTGGGTTGTCAGGGAATTACTGCACATCCGCGCCCCGATCAACGCCATATTCGCGCTAGCGATGTTGACCCTCTAGCCGCCCTCTGCCGACTTCACCCAGGAGTTGAGTTCAATATTGAAGGAAACCCGCTTGAAGGCGCGCTTGATGACTATCCGGGGTTTATAACCCTTGTTGAGAGAGCCCAGCCGGATCAGTGCACGCTGGTGCCAGATTCCAGCGATCAACCCACTTCCGATCACGGATTTGATTTAACCAAAACCGGTGCCCTGCTCACCCCTATTATTCAAAATTTGAAACAGCGCGGCGTTCGCGTCAGTTTGTTTATGGATCCTGACTTGGAGCAGATCAGACTAGCAAAAGAAGTCGGCGCTGATCGCATAGAACTGTATACGGGCCCATACGCTGATGCTTTTATTGAAAGTACTCATGAAGAACTGCTTGATCAACACAGAGC